>Ga0255342_1000714_pt1 | contig 52906 bp, 21 predicted proteins | sample wastewater_treat_3_FD_192416 | JGI IMG/M metagenome (GOLD analysis project Ga0255342, IMG submission 192416) | Wastewater microbial communities from Lulu Island WWTP, Vancouver, Canada - plant14 | ecosystem: Engineered > WWTP > Wastewater > Unclassified | place: Canada: Vancouver, British...
TTTTCAGTGTCCACGATGCAGATTCACTGTCTGCAAATTGGGATTTTCTCAATAACAGTTACCTGCGCTTCATTTATTGCAGGGTGGGTGCATTTTTACTGTCTACTTTTTGGGGGACAATTTACTTGTTTTGCCGGGGCAGAGTAATTATATTTCTGGCTGTCATTTTGAGGACGCCTTTGCTTTATATGCAAATGACAATTATGACTTCCCTGTAAAATGTATTAATTGGGGCTTTTGGGGAGAAATTGGTGCAGCTTCCTCTGATTTTTATCATAAATATTTTAGTGGAATCGGATTGCTTCCAATGAAAACAAGAAGAGGATTGGAAATTTTAAAGCATGCTCTTTCAAGTACAGAGACTCAAATTCTATATATTGAGGCAAATGATATCCTTATGTCTAAATTGTTTGATAAAAAAATGATATATGATACAGAAAAAAGTGAAACAGATGATTATAAGTATTTGACAGATACTATTAAAACAATTCTTTCAGATGTACTTCAGGGAAATTATGATGACTTTGATGATTCTGTTCCATTTACAGATTTTGGCGTTGATTCAATAATTGCTGTCGAAGTTATTGAAATGATTAATAAAAGATTAAATATCGATTTAAACCCCACAGATTTATTCAATTATACGGATATAAATTCGTTGTGTTGTTATATAAGAAGCAATTATAATAATGTTGTTAACATGTTAGAATCACATGAAGTTGATAAAAAGGGTAATAATGATATGACTTTCGATTTATATGATTATTTAGTAGATATTATAAAAGGAATTCTTTCTGATATGCTTCAAGTCAAAAAGAATGAAATAGATGAAGCTTCGCCATTTACCGATTTAGGTGTTGATTCGATAATTGCTGTTGAGATAATTGAAAAAATAAATAGGAAACTTACAATAAGTCTAAGACCAACAGATTTATTCAATTATACCTATATCGAATCTCTTTGTGATTATATCTTGGATAATTACAAAGAAGATATTATGCGTTTATTCGTAAATACCGGCAAAAATAGTTCCGTCATCAGTAAAATGTCATCCGATCAAATAAAAGATAATAATATGGAGATATCGGATGATAATGACGGAATTGCTGTTATTGGTATTGCGTGTCGTTTCCCTGATGCTGATAATAAGGATGAATTCTGGGAAAATCTTGCTTGCGCGAAAAATTCAGTACGTGAAGTAACAAGATGGAAAACAGAAGCGTATTATTCAGAAAATGAGGAAGAAATTGGCAAGAGCTACAGCAAATGGGCTGCAATGATAGACGATTACGAAAAATTTGATCCACTCTTCTTTAATATTTCCCCTAAAGAAGCAGAATTAATGGATCCTCAGCAGCGAATATTTCTTGAGGAAGCATGGAATGCTTTTGAAGATTCTGGTTATTCCAAAAATAAATTGAATGGTTTGAGGTGCAGTGTTTATGTTGGATGTTCACAGGGCGATTATGTGAATTTATTTGAAAAAAACGAAGTTGAACCTCAGGCATATTCATTATTGGGAAATACTCAATCAGTTCTTCCTGCAAGACTATCATATTTCCTTAATTTGAAAGGCGCAGCGGTTGCTGTTGATACTGCTTGTTCATCATCACTGGTTGCATTGCATCTTGCTTGTGAAGAATTGAATAATGGGGTAACGGATATGTCTGTTGTAGGGGGAACATCTGTTCTTGTAACTCCCAAATACCATGTTTTGTTCAGCAAATCGAATATGCTTTCTCATACAGGTAGATGTCATACTTTCGATCAGGCTGCGGATGGTTTTGTTCCAGGAGAAGGTGCAGGTGTTGTTATTCTGAAGCGCCTAAAAGATGCAATAAGAGATAATGACCATATTTATGGTATTATCCGTGCAACAGGAGTTAATCAAGACGGTAAAACAAATGGAATAACTGCGCCAAATTCACTCTCACAGGCTGAACTTGAAGAGAGTGTCTACAGAAAAGCGAATGTTGATCCCACAGATATAACCTATGTTGAAACTCATGGAACGGGAACTAAACTTGGTGATCCGATAGAGATAGATGCACTGACTAAATCTTTTAGGATATGGACAGATAAAAAGCAGTATTGTTCTATTGGTTCAGTTAAAACAAATATTGGACATACACTTGTTACTGCCGGTATAGCAGGTCTTATAAAAATACTACTGTGTATGGAAAACAAAAAGCTTGTTCCTTCTGTTGGGTTTAATAATCCAAATAATCTTATTGATTTTAAATCAAGTCCGTTTTATGTTAATACAGAATACTGCGATTGGATTCCATCTGATAGTGGAAAGAGAATAGCAGCCCTCAGTTCATTTGGATTTAGCGGAACTAACGCACATATTGTTGTTGAAGAATATGTACCGAGTTATGAAAGTGATCCAAAGGAAATGATAGATATTTATCCTGTCGTTTTTTCTGCCAAAACAGAAAAAGCTCTTAGAGAAGAATATTTTAAGTTTATTAAATGGTATGAAAAACATAAAAAAATGTTTCAATAGAGAATATATGTTATACTTTACTTGTCTGCAGGACACGATTTGTTGAAAGAAGTGTATTTTGGGTAAATAGTTCGGAAGAATTGTATAGTGTTCTAAACGACGTTTTGAATGGAAAAAGCATTGATAATTATAAACACTCTACTATTTCAAATAAAGTAAAGACTGACAGTGTTATTAAGAATGAAGAATCTGACATTTTAGCAGCAGAGATATTAAAAAAAGATCAGATTGATTGGATCACAAATTGTTTCTTATTAGGATATGATGATCTTGATTGGGAATTAATAGGACGTAAATTAGGTGGTAGAGTTATTTCTATGCCAACTTATCCGTTCAACCATGAGAAATATATGATTGATATGGTTGAGAAGAATAAGGCATTAGAATCCCAACTTCATCCTTTGCTTCATAAAAATGTATCAACTATTTTTGAACAGAGGTTTATAACTGTATTTCATAAAGATGATTATATTGTAAGAGATCATAAGATATGGAATAAAAATATTCTTCCAGGAGCTGCATATCTTGAAATGGCCTATCAGGCAGGTTGCAAGTCAACAGGTAAAAAAATAAATGGAATTGATTCAGTCATATGGGCAAAACCAATTATTTTAACTTCTGAAATAACTGCAAGTGTTGAGATAATACCCGAAAATGGTAGGCTTAACGCTAACATATATACTTTAGATTTAAACGGCAATAAAGAAGTCCATGCGCAATGCAGATTATCATATAGTGATGCTTGTACAGAGCCATGTAAGAGTATTAATATTGAAAATATTATAAAGCGTATGGATTATCATAAAAATGGTACAGAATGTTATAAAGCATATTATAATTCGGGTTATGAGTATGGAAAGACTTTCTGTTCAATCGAAGAAATCTTTGGAAATAGTAATGAATCAGTTGCAAAGTTAAAAATAGACAAATCAGAAATTGAAAATGCGTATAAATATGGAATCCATCCGATACTAATTGATGGTGCATTTCAGTCAGTATGTGGTATTGAAAAATACAGAAGTAATCTTTCCTATCTGCCTTTTTCAATCAGCAAATTAATAATATATGATGAATTACATTCAAATTGCTATGCCTATACAGTAAAAAAGAATAATCACGTATCAGAGAAATTTGCAAAGTTTGATATAGTTGTTGTGGATGAAACAGGAAAAGTTATAGTAGAGATGAACGATTTTACTATTGCATTGGGTAATTCCGAAAGTAAAGCTTCAAATAATTATTTTACTCAGGAATGGATAAAATCTGATAAAAATAAGGCTCTGATTAATACACCTGAAAGATTTCTGTTTATTAATTGTCATAACATTATTAAAGATTCTTTTAAAAATTCAATATCTGTTGAATTGAATGAATCATTTGTTGAAAATAATAATTATAGTTATGTGATAAATAAGTATAATGAGGATGACTATAATATTCTTTTTGATAGACTTATAACTAATAGTATTATTCCTGAATGCATTGTTTATGAATGTGAAAACGTTGTTTCAGATACAGAAGAGGCATTATGGGACAGTATATACACTATGTTTTTACTTAATAAAGCAATTGCTCATAAGAAGATATCAAATAAAATTTTAATCATCTTTTTATGCAGATCGGGCGATAAATTACTCAATTCTGTTTATTTTGCAATGAGTGGATTCTCTAAGAGCTTTTATCAAGAAAAGAGTAATATCATTAATAAGATTGTTCAGATTCCTTTTGATATTGAAAATAATAAGATTTATGAAATACTCAAATGTGAAGCTTGTCTATCCGATTCTATTTCTGAAGTAGAAATAAAATATGAAAACGGAGAGAGATATGTAAAAACAAATATTCCTGTAATTCTTAATTCTGATAATAATTATATTCGAGAAAATGGTATATATATTATTACAGGAGGTGCAGGAGGTATCGGCTATAAATTGGCTGAATATCTGACAAAGAAGTATAGAGCTAAAGTTGTACTCACAGGCAGAACGTCTTTGAATGATAATATTGCAAAGAAACTAGAATACCTTAAAAATGAGGGAGCTGATACTTTTTATATTCAGGCTGATGCAACAAGTTATGAAGATATGAAAAATGTTATCTCCACCACTGGCAGTCGATTTGGCAAAATAAATGGAATATTTAATTTAGTCGGATTGATAAAAGATTCATTAACTATTAATAAAAAATTTGAAGAATTTAGTGCAGTAATAAAAACAAAAGTTTTGAGCTGTCTTATCATTGATGAACTTACAAAGGCAATCAATCTTGATTTTATTATGTTGTTCTCGTCAATTGCCGGGATTATGGGAAATCTTGGACAAGGCGATTATGCGTTCGGAAATCATTTTATGGACATTTTTGCAAAGAATCGAAATATTCTTGCAGAATCAGGCAAAAGGTTTGGGAAAACAATTTCTGTAGACTGGCCTTTATTCAAAAATGGTGGCATGAACGTAAATGAACAGGTAGAAAAATGGATCAAGGAAAAATATGGTCTTGTTACAATGGATTTAAATGATGGACTTGAATGTATTGAAAGTATACTATCTTCAGGATATTCTAATTGTATTGTAGCAAATGGAAAAATCGATTATATATATAAATCTCTTAGTATAATTGTAGATAAGGAAGAGACTTCCAGTGAATCATCCTATGATGATACTGTAGAACAAATAAAACGTATTTGTTCAGAAGTAATAAAGGTACCGTATGATGATCTTGATATTGATGTGGATTTTGCTGAATATGGTGTTGATTCCATATGCATGATGTCAATTTTAAACCGAGTTGAAAAGCTTTATGGGAAAGCCGTAGATGCAAGTTCAATTTCCGATAACAATACGATTGAGGCATTTTCACGTTATCTTATTTCTAATGGAATTGTTAATGACAATAATACGGAAAAGAAAAAAATCATAAACAACGTAATTAGAGATAATTTCGATAATAATATAAAATTATTACCGAGATTCAACAATATTGAAAAGAATAGAAGCAATAAGATTGCCGTTATTGGTGCAGCATGCAGATTCGCTGATTCTGATGATTTGGAGCAGTACTGGTCTAATCTGATTAACGAAAAAGATTTGATAAACGAAAGAAGTCTAGAGAGATGGAAGAACTACAACTTCTATGATAAAAATGAATCTCTCAGTGGAAAAAGCTATTCCAAAAATGGCGGTCTGTTGAAAGATATCTATGAATTCGATAATGATTATTTTAATATTTCTGAAGCGGATGCACTGGTTATGGATCCGCATCAAAGATTTATGCTTGAATTAACTGCTGAACTTTTGGCTAATGCAGGATATAATAAAAATGAACTGTCACACAGCAGAACCGGAGTATTTATTGGCGGAGGTGATAGCTGTTATACAAGACAGGATATTTCAAATATTCCTGTTCAAAGCCGTAATCATATAGTGGTTGATACGATTCAGAATATGATATCTGCACGAATTTCTGATTATTATAACTTCATTGGTCCTTCAATGGTTCTGGATACAGCCTGTTCATCTTCATTGGTTGCTATACATCAAGCTTGTAACAGCATTCTTAATGGTGAAAGCGAGTATGCAATTGCAGGAGGTGTCGAGTTACATATTACTCCAGACTATTTCATAAACTTCTGTCAGGCGAAGGTAGTGTCTAAAAGAGGAATTCCAGCGGTATTTGATGAGAAAGCAGATGGAATGGTACTCGGTGAAGGTGCAGGAGTTGTTCTGCTTAAGGATTATGAAAAGGCATTGGCTGATGGTGATAGAATTTATGGTGTTATTATCGGATCAGCTATAAACAATGATGGGCATACTATGGGAATAACTGTTCCGAGTCAGGAAGGGCAGAAAGATGTTATTCGCAGAGCAATTGATATCAGTGGTATATCACCTGAAACAATTACATATCTTGAAGCCCACGGAACGGGTACTCTTTTAGGAGATCCGATAGAAATCCGTTCTACAGAGCAAGTATATAAGGAATATACTGATAAGCATCAATTCTGCGGTGTTGGTTCTGTAAAATCAAATATGGGACATTTGTTAAGAGCATCGGGTATTGCAAGCTTTATTAAGGTCTTACTTTCGTTGAATTATAAGATGATTCCGGCTACATTGCACATAGATAATCCTCATCCTCGTTTTAAATTTGAGCAGTCACCGTTTTATCCTGTAAGACATACTCAGGAATGGAATCCTGATGCTGATATAAGAAGAGCTGGAATTTCTTCATTTGGATTTGGAGGTACAAACTGTCATATCATTATTGAGGAGATGAAGGGACAGAAATTTATCAAGCGTTATCCTTTACCAAAAATAAAATTCAATAAGAAACAATTCGATATAGCAAAGAAAATTGAGGAATATTCTTTCTTAAGCAAACTTTTTGATGATTTGGAGAAAGGATATATTCATACGGACGATGCTATTGCACAATTGGAAAAGAATAATTTCATGACATGATAATAAAATTGTATTAAAGGAAAATGAATATGAATTATGAAATAAAAAATATTCTCAAGAAGATTGAAAAAGGCGAGATGTCTAAACAGGAAGCTATGGAGTATATCAAAAATAATCAATCTGAAGCTAATATAAATAAAACTCAGATTGATAATAAGTCAATTCATAAAGAATGTGAATTCATTTTTAATGAACTTTATTTAATGGATCATAAAGTATTTGAAAAACAGGTTTTATTAGGCGTAACAAGTATAAGTCTATATATTGAAGCAATATATGAAACTGGAAAAACTGGTTACCCTTATAGTTTAGGAAATGTTCAGTTTATTAAGCCTGTTATACTTGAACAGAATGAATGTGCACATCTTACAGTTTCTCCTGTCGATAAAAAAAGTAGTCATAAACTTCATATAGATTGTTCAATAAACAATAAAGAATTTATGGTTAGCACTGCTGATTTTAGCGATGGAACTTCATTATCAACGGATTCGTATGTTAATGAATTGAGAGCTGGGATGGATAATCAGCAAATTGACAGTAATAGTTTATATAATAGTATTGCTTCAAGAAATATAAAACATGGTGATTCTTTAAAAACAGTTATTGAAATTTATAAGAGTGATGAAGTATTAGTTAGCAAATTAAAATTAACAAATGAAATAAAAGAAGCTACTCCAAAATATGAAGTTCATCCAGCAATACTGGATGGAGCTATTTCAAGTAGTATTTTGCTTGCGACGAATCAACAAGAAGGAACGTTTATTCCTTTTATGGTGAAAAAAATAAATGTATGTAGAAATATTCCGAATGAATGTTTTGCATATATACAAAAGAAAAAATCAAATTCAGAACTTTTTGTTACAGATATCACACTTATTGATGAAAATGGCTCTATATATTTAAAGCTTGAAGATGTTATCTGTAAGCATATCAGATCAGTAGAGAATCTTCTTGGAATCGAAGAAACAATTGATATAGATAATATGTCTCTTGTTTCACCTGTAAAAAAAGCTTCAAGTATAGAAGATTATCTTACTCAGAAACTGATAACTAAATTACCGACTGGCACAAAAGTGAACAAAAAGAAGAATTTTATGGAATTAGGCGTTGATTCTATGCAATTGATCGAGTTATGCAAGGAAATTGAAAATGAGGTCGGTATTGAATTATATCCTACACTATTTTTTGAGTATGAAAATCTTGAACAACTTACTGTATACTTAACTGAGAATTACAACAAGCAATTTGAAAGGATTATTTGTTGTAAATCTGAAAATATTGTTAAGAATATTGAAGTAACTGAAGAAACTATTAAGAGTATTTCTTACGAATATAATTCTGATGATATTGCAATTATAGGAATGTCAGGAAGATATGCTGATTCTGATGATCTTAATGAGTTCTTTGAAAATATACTATCCAAGAATTCTTTAATTACTGAAATTCCAGAGAGCCATTTCGATTATAAACCTTGGTATGACAATAATATTAAGGCATATGATAAGCTTTACTGCAAGTGGGGAAGCTTTATAGACGATGTTGATAAATTTGATGCTGATTTCTTTCAGATATCAAAACGTGAAGCGGAAGTAATGGATCCTCAGATGAGATTATTACTTGAGGAAGTTTATCATACGTCTGAGGATGCCGGATATTCAAGAAAAATAAAGGGAAGCAATACAGGAATGTATGTAGGTGTTTGCTTCCATGATTATCAGGATAGGCTTATGAATGAAGCCAATCCGTATACAGGAACAGGTAATGCTGCAACAATGATAGCGAACAGAGCGTCGTTTTTCTTTGATTTAAAAGGACCGAGTGTATCTGTTGATACAGCATGTTCTTCTTCACTTGTTGCAGTGCATCTGGCTTGTCAGGCTCTTAACAACGAAGAATGTGATATGGTATTTGTTGCCGGTGTAAACCTCCTTCTAAGTTCTTGGCATTACAGATATTTTTCAAGTATTGGTGCTCTTTCTCCAACAGGCAGATGTCATACATTTGATAGAGATGCAGACGGGCATGTTCCGGGAGAAGGTATTGGCGTTATTTTACTGAAACCGTTGAAAAAGGCTTTAAAAGACGGCGATAGAATCCACGCAGTTATAAAAGGTTCAGCAATTAATCATGGTGGATATTCATCATCCATAACTGCACCTAATGTTAAACAGGAAGTTAAAGTTATGGTCGATGCATGGAATAATGCAGGCATTTCGCCGGATACACTTGGATATATTGAAGCGCATGGAACAGGCACTAAGCTAGGAGATCCTATTGAGGTTAATTCAATGGTTCAAGCGTTTAAAAAGTATGGCGACTTTGTAAATATATGTGCAATTGGTAGTGTTAAGTCTAATATCGGTCACACAGAAGGTGCTGCAGGTGTAACAGGTATAATTAAAAATGTTATGTCAATGAAAAACAAAGTTATACCAGCTATGCCAGAATTTAAAGAACTTAATCCTTATATAATAATTGATGGAACACCTCTTTATATTAATAAGGAGAATTGTTTCTGGCAGACCAAAAATGGAGTACCACGAAGAGCTGGTGTTAGTTCGTTCGGCTTTGGTGGTACGTATGCTCATGTTGTACTTGAAGAATTTACAGATAATAAAAAAGCTATTGATGAAACCGATAATAACATGTTCCTTTTTTCTGCTCAGTCTTTTGAGCAACTAAAAATCAATGTTGAAAAGTTTAAAAAATGGCTTTCTAATCCCGATAATAATCATTCTGTATCAGATATTTGTTTATCATTAAAATTACGTGAACAGATGGAATATAGACTTGCATTCGTTGCTGACGATAAACAGGAAGCTGTTGAAAAAATCAGTATGTTTTTGGATAATAATATGTCATCTGGTATTAATTATGGCGTAAAAAATGATGATTCAGATGAAATATTAGATGAGATGTCACTCACTAAGGATGAATTGTTGAAGAAGTGGGTAAATGGAGGATTTCTTAAAGCATCCGATGAAAGAATCTGTGATTATTTTGTTGATATGCCAAAATATGCATTTGCTAAAAAACATATTGGAAAGAAGAAGTAAATACGTTCAGAAAAAATGAATCATATGATATTTGTTACTACACTTTATCGTGGGTTGAAAAATGTTTGGATAAAGCAGATGATAATGTAAGAAATGTTGTATTTATTCATAATAACACGGCTCTTTCAAATACAATAATTAAGCTGGCAGAGAATAAATATGATAAGATTTATCAGGTTATATTAGATGATATTAATGATAATGATATACATACCAAGGAATTTGAAAGAATTTTTGATGAAAGTAATTTCGATATTATTATTATAAATGAAGAATATAACTGGTTATTGGTAAAAAAGACAATAATGGTTAGACTGCTGAATATCATTAAAGATCTTTTAAGATCAGAATTATCAGCAAGATGCCGACAGATAATAATAGCTGGTCGAAAGCATGATAATATTATTGACTCAATGATTCTTTCCCTTAGTAGTATAGGTAAATCTTTGGTTTCATTAAACAGTAACATTAAAATCAAGTCTGTTTTATTTAATGAAGATAATGATATAGTTGTTGGAAAAAATATCTTAGCCGAAGCGTCAGTGAATAAAAATGAAAAGGTATACTACAAAAATGGGACAAGGTATACAGAAAAATTTGAAAAGGTTGATATGACAAAAATACAATCCAGTAAATTCAAAAAGGAGGGCATTTATTGGATAGCAGGCGGAAATGGTGCGCTTGGATTACAGGTCTGCAATTATCTTATATCTGAATATAATGCTTTTGTTATTCTTTCAGGAAGATCATCGATCGATGATGATAAAAATATTAATGTCAAAAATTTTGTATCGAATAATGAAAGAGTTATATATATTCAGTGTGATATTGCTGAAATAGATCAGGTAAATAATGCTATAGAAATAATAAAAGACAAATTTGTCAGTGTCAATGGAATAATCAACACAGCAGGATATTATAAAAATACAAAGCTTGATGAAAAATTGACATATGATATTTATAATACGATGAATTCTAAGATCGATGGCACGATTTATCTTGTTAATGCAGCAGAAAAATTATCATCCGATTTTGTTTTGCTATATGGTTCAATATCTGCTCATTTTGGCGATATGGGACTATGTGATTATTCACTGGCAAACAGTTTCCTTGATGAGTTTACAATGGCACAAATAGAATATCCGTCAGATTATGACTGCCCAGTTTATGTAATTGATTGGCCAATATGGCAGGATGGAAATATGCATGGTGATCCTATAGAAGAAAAAATATATTTAAAATCTTCTAAACAATCTTATATGACGTATGAGTATGGCATGAAAGCTATAGAAAATATTCTTGTCAGCGATGTAAAACAAATCAGTGTTGTATTAGGTGAAAAGGAATATATTGATGGCATTTTTGAAATAGGACGGAATTCATTAGATCATGAAAAAATTGCACTTGATAACATGAATTGTTCTGATCTCAGGACATTTATAAATGAGAATTTAAAGAATATTGCTGCCATTCTCTTAAAATGTAGTACTGATCAGTTTACAGATAAGAAGAATTTTGGCGATTACGGTTTTGAATCAATTACGTTCAGAGAGTTTGCAGATGAAATAAACAATCTTTTTGAATTATCAATTAGTCCAACCTTATTTTTTAAGTATAATAAATTCTCATCACTCACAGATTATCTGATAGATGAATACAGTAATGAGGCAAACAAATGTTATAATAATGCAGTAGCAGAATTAGAGCATTCGGATAAGAAAAATTCTGAAAGCAATGATGAATCAGATCTCATTGCTATTATTGGTATGAGTGGATTATTTCCCGGCGGATCTGATCTTAATGAATTTTGGAATAAAATCGTTGATGGACAGGATATGACAGAAGTTGTTCCGGGTGATAGATGGGACTGGAATGAATACTATTGTAAAGATAATTATGAGAAAAATAAAAGCAATATTTATTGGGGGGCTTTTATATCTGATTATGATAAATTTGATGCAAAGTTTTTCAATATTCTCCCTCAGGAAGCTGTATTGATGGATCCGCAACAGCGCCTTTTCCTTGAATATTCATGGAATACTATTGAAGATGCAGGTTATTCTATAGAAGAGCTAGAAGGTAAAAAAGTAGGTGTATTTGCTGGTACACAGTTCCATGATTATGAGGAATTGATTAGAAAAGCAAGTGAATCTCATGCTCAGGTCGCAACAGGCACTTCACGTGCAATGATAGCTAATCGTGTTTCATATATGTTTGATTTCCATGGACCGAGTGAAACAATAGATACAGCTTGCTCAAGCAGTCTGGTTGCTGTATATCGTGCTATGAAATCAATTCAGAGTGGTGAATGTGAATTAGCTATTGCTGGTGGTGTAAGCCTTATCTTATCTCCAGATGTTTATACTGAAGTTGCTAAATTAGGCGTTTTATCTCCTACGGGAAAAACAAAGGCATTTGATGAAAAAGCTGATGGTTATGTAAGGGGTGAAGGAATAGGTGTAATACTTATGAAACCTTTGAAAATGGCCATTAAGGATAAAGATCATATTTACGGCTGCATAAGATCTGCCAAAATCAATCATGGCGGACATGCTAATACTCTTACAACACCTAATTTACAGGCACAGTCTGATCTTCTCCTTTCTGTATATCATGAAGCAGGAATTGATCCGAGACATCTGTCATATATTGAAGCTCATGGTACAGGAACTTCGATAGGTGATCCAATAGAGATCGATGCAATCAATAATGCACTGAGTACAATGTATAAAGAAAAAGGAATAGAGATTAAGCAAGCTACATGTGGAATCGGTACAATTAAATCAAATATAGGTCATCTAGAACCTGCTTCAGGTATGGCTGGAATATTCAAAGTATTAATGTCAATGAAACATGGGATTATTCCAAGAACAATTAATATTAATAAAGTAAATCCTCTTATAAAAACAGAAAACGTGCCTTATTATATTGTTTCAAATACAATTAAATGGGATAGGATGAAAAATTCTGAACAGAATGAAATTCCAAGAATGGCTGGTATCAGTTCATTTGGATTTGGCGGAACAAACGCACATATTCTTGTTCAGGAATATATTGATAAATTTAAAAATAAGGACGTTTCAGAAAAGGAAGAGATCATCTTTGTTTCAGCAAAGACAGAGAATGCTTTAAAGAAATATGCTGAAAAACTTGTTAGGTTTCTTAATTGTTCTGATGATAACATTTCATTGCATGACGTATCATATACGTTAAGGCACGGAAGAAATGCCATGGCTTACAGGCTGGCTTTTACAGCAAATTCAAAACATGAGATGAAAAAAAGCTTGAGCATTATTTAAACGATAATTATTCGGATATTTTTGTAAGTAAAGATTTGAAAAAAATTATTGGTAATGAGGAAATCTGGAATGTTGGTTCTGAAAGCAGTAATTATGATATCATAAATGAATGGATAAATGGAAAAAAGATTAACTGGTTAAAAAATGACAATGATTCAGCTAGAAGAATATCTCTTCCTACATATCCATTTGAAAAAACGAGATTCTGGATCGAACATAACGAAAAGAATAAAAAAGATAAGTTCAGAAAAGAATTATCTGTGAGTGACCGGAAATTTGAGTTTAATATCAGCAATAAGAATGTTAATAAAGATTTAGTTGGATATGAACTAAAATCAAATGGTGTAGCAATAGTGTCTTTGAAGGATAAGGAGAATTATAATCTTCTTGGAATAGAATTGTATGATGCATTAAAAGATAGATTCTTTGAAATCCATAATGATCCATCTGTAAAGGTAGTTGTTGTTACAGGATACGATAATGTATTTAGTATGGGTGGTGCAAAAAATATTTTGACTGATATTTCAAATCAGAAAAATACTTGTAGTGATGCTGATTTTATTTACAAAGGCTTCCTTATGTGTAAAGTTCCTGTTATTTCTGCAATGCAGGGACACGCGCAAGGCGGAGGATTAACGCTGGGTTTGTCAGCTGATGTAACGGTTATGTCTAATACAGGAATGTATTCATCAAACTTTGCTCAATTCGGTTTTACGCCCGGAGTAGGAACAACATTTTTCCTTATAGAACGATTTGGCACAGTACTCGCAAATGAGATGATGTACACTGCAGCATCTTACTATGGTTCTGAACTGAGAGACAGAGGGGCTTGTGTTATTTTTGAAGATAAGGAAAGGGTTCTGGAAAGAGCGTTAGAAATTGCTGATAAAATTGCTAAGCGTCCAATCGAAACAATTTATGTACTGAAGAAAGGACTTGCTTCTAAAACTTTACCTATACTTATGCATTCAGTTGAAACAGAAAACAATATGCATAACGAGCTTTTTAAAGATATTGATGTAAAAGGATATATCGATAAATATTTTGCTGAAGCACCAAAGGAAAATATATCTTCCAAAATTAATCTTAAATTAAAGAGAAATGAAAATGAAGAAACTGTATCAAATATTAATTCTAAAATAAAACTGAATTATAAAAAGTCTGAAAGTTCTGGATTCACTACAGATACAAAAATCAAATTTGTAGGTAATGAAAGTGAGATGAAAAATAGTTCCGACAAGCTTGTTTTGAATACTGATAAAAAGAGAATGAATAAGCCTGTCGATAAAACTTTAGTTTCACTTTTAAATCAGACTGTAGGTATCCCTGAAAATGAGATTAGAAAATCAGATACATTCCAAGATATGGGTGTGGATTCAATAAATGCAGTTGAATATATCAGAAGCATTAATCATACTTTTAAGATTGATCTTGAAGCTTCAGCGTTATATGATTATGTAACTATAAATGATTTAAGTAAACATATAAAAGAAATAATAGGAGAGACAGAAGAGAGCAATGTGCCTGAATATACCGATAAGACAGAAAGTACAGATAATTCGGCAAGAAATAAAACAGATGAAGATTATGTTGAGATTCTCCACAATATTGTGGCTGACTCTCAAAAGATACCAGTTGATGAAATATCAACAAATGAAACATTTACTGATTTAGGACTTGATTCAATAAATCTTGTAGAAATGGTCCGTACAATCAATCATGAATTATCGTTAACGTTGGAAGTTTCTGATATTTATGAACATTCAACAATAAAAGAACTTGCAGCGTATATAAAAAAATGTAAACATCCTGAATCAAATGATAGAAGTGAGGCGGTTGAAATCCTTAACAAGCTATCATCTGATGAGATTAATATTGATAAAGCAGAAAAATTGTTGGAGGACTTGTTATGATACACGGTATCAATAGTAAAGCAGACGTTTTTCGCAATATAAAAGAAAAGAAACTGACTGCCGAAGAGGGGGTTGCTATTCTGAAGCAGTTTGCCGAAAAAGAAAAAGAAAAACATAATAAAGATAAAATTGCAGTTATTGGAATGTCCGGAAGATTCCCAGGAGCTTCAAATATAGATGAATTCTGGAATAATCTTAAAAATGGCGTTGACAGCGTCAAGGAAATTCCGGTTGACAGATTTGATGTTAATGAGTATTATGATTCAAAAAATACGTCGAACAAAACTTACTGTAGATGTATGGGGAGTATAAATAATGCTGATAAATTTGATTCCCTTTTCTTCCATATATCTCCATCTGAAGCGTTACAGATTGATCCTCAGCAAAGATTGTTTTTAGAGGAAAGTTTTCATGCTTTAGAAGATGCTGGTTATTCGGAAGAATTATTAAAAAACAATAAATGCGGTGTGTTTGTGGGGGTAGGACATGGGGATTATATTGACAAGATGGTAAGTGAAGGGTGTGAGATGAATACCCGGCTTCTTCTTGGTTCACAGTCATCTATGATTCCTGCAAGAATTGCCTATTATCTTAATTTGAAGGGCCCAAATATGCCTGTTGATACAGCTTGTTCATCATCATTAGTTGCTGTACATGAAGCTTGTATGTCCATCAAAAATGGTGAATGTGATATGGCAATAGCAGGTGGTGTTTGCATATTAACTACTCCTAATCTTTTTATAATGGCAAGTAGCGGTGAAATGCTTTCCAAAACAGGTCGGTGTAAAGTATTTGATGATAGCGCTGATGGATTTGTTCCAAGTGAGGGCGTTGGAGTTGTTGTATTAAAATCACTTGATCAAGCAGTAAAAGACCGAGATCACATTTATGGTATTATCTGCGGTTCAGGTATAAACCATGATGGAAAAACAAATGGTATAACAGCTCCAAGCAGTGAATCGCAGTCTGCTCTTGAAAAAGAAGTTTATAATAAATATGGTATTGATCCTGAAAAAATAACATACATAGAAACACACGGAACTGGTACAAAATTAGGTGATCCTATTGAAGTATCCGCATTAAAGCATACTTTTTCGAAGTATACTGCAAAAGAACAATACTGTGCTTTAGGTTCTGTAAAAGCAAATATAGGTCATGCGCTTCCTGCATCGGGAATAATTTCCTTGATCAAGGTTTTGTTGTGTATAAAAAATCGTCAGCTTACACCTTCAATTCATTATGACAAAATTAATGAACATATTAATTTGAAAAACAGTCCGTTTTACATTAATACCGAACTATGCAGTTGGAATGAAAAACAAGATGAATATGCGGCATTAAGTTCATTTGGGTTAAGTGGAACAAATTGTCATATGGTCGTTTCACCATATAAAAATGATAATGAAAAAGCAAATGTAAAAGATTTGGGTATTCATCTTATTTGCTTATCCGCTAAAAGCAAAGAGTCTTTAAAAAAACGTATATATGATTTGAAAAATTGGTTGATTTTTAATCACTCCAATGTAAATTTAAATAGTCTTGAATATACTTTGAATGTTGGAAGAGATCATTTTAGATTCAGAGCTGCATTTATTATAAAAGATTGCAATGATTTATTTTCACAGCTTTCTTCATATTATTTAGAAAAAGATGAAGTTGTTCGGAATAAAGAATTTGATTACGAACAATTCAAAGCTGATTTAAACAATATCTATAAAAACAAAGGTTTAGAAGATGTTTATAAACTAGTAAGAAATTATTATCTGTGCGGTAAGATCGATGAGTTTTCTGATTTCTATAAAGAGAGTATATCTAATAAGATTTCTGCGCCAACGTATCCTTTTATTGGAAAAAGCTATTGGAATGTTAAAAAACCTGAAATAAAGCATACCGATGAAAAAAGAATTAGTTCTTTAATAATTGATAATCAGTCTACATTAAATATGCAGAAATACAGGAATATTTTTTATGATGATCAGTCTTTTATACGTGACCATATTATTATGAAGAAAAAGATGGTTCCTGGTGCTGCACAGATAGAGATGATTTTTCAAGCTCTTTCAGTTGGCGTGGAGCATAATATTCAAACACTGAAAAAAGTATACTTTATGAACGGAATATTCGTTGATAATAAAAAAACTGAAGTTTGGATAAATGCTTCAAAGCATGATAATATTATTTATGTTTCATTATTAGGAATGAACAATTATGATGAGATTATTTACTCAACTACGGAAGCAATGATAAATAATGATCCAGAAAAATATATAATAAAAATTGATGAAATTGAAGAAAGATGTAAAAATGAAAAAAAGGATTATTATGATATCTATAAAAAATCAGGTGTATTTCAGGGGAAAACAATGCAAACCATAAAGAAACTTATGGTTGGAAATAATGAAGCATTAGCGGTGATTGATTGTAATGAGGATGTGCTTGAAAGTACAGATTATTATTTGAATCCGTCACTTTTAGATGGGGCATTTCAGACTGTAATTGCATTTGAAGATGGCGAATCAGAAGTTTATGTTCCGTTTTCAATAGAAGAACTGAATGTTTACGGCTCTCTGAATAGTGAATCTTATGTTTATATCAGAAAAAGGTTTTCTGAGAATGAAAAAGAAAAAAGGTATGATATAATTGTCTCTGACAAATTGGGAAATGTTATAGTCAAAATTATTAATTACTGTGCTAGAAGGTTATATTCACAAGAAATAGTTTGTGCTGAATATACTGATATTGAAAAAGAAATAATTTCTGCTGACATAATAGAGGGGAGAAGCTTATTACTTTTTGATTATGATGATAATTTCGCTCACATTTTACGAAAGTATTATCATAATGTAATATTGGTAAATATTGGCAAAGATTATAAAAAGAAGAATTCAGAACATTATGTAATTAATCCTATGGTACTTGACGATTTTAAATCGTTGATGGAAGATATGACAAATGAAGGCAATGTTCCTGAAAATTGGTTGTATTTATGGACAAATGCAGAAAAGGAAGTCTTTTACTCGAGCTTATCTCAAATAATCAATGTTGGTTTTGATTCTATACTTAATCTTACAAAATCATGGATACTAAATGTATCCGGGAAAAAAGTTAAAATGATTTATCAGTATGATAGGAAGAATGAAATAAGTGATTCACTACATAATTCATATGCTGCTTTTGCTAAGACTGCATATACAGAGAATCCTTCTGTTAGTATCAAAGTAGTTGCATTTGATAATTATGAAAGTTTGAAAAAAGCTGAATTGATAAAAGCTGAATTTGATGATACAGAATTTGATAATAGCCGCAATGTATATTATAGTTCCGAAAAAAGATATATTAAAAATATTAGGATCATTGATGAAAGATTATCAGAAAAAGAGTTTTGTTGGAAAGAGGGCGGAGTCTATCTTTTGGCAGGTGGATTTGGAGGTATAGGAAGACATCTTGCACGTCATATACTTTTAAATGTTAATGCTAATATTATTATTATTGGACGCAGTCAGCTAGATAATGAACTTTTGAGCGAACTCAATAATGTAAATAAAAATAGTTGTGTTGACTACTATGTGTGTGATATAACAAACAAAAATGATGTTAAAAAGACTATTGATGAAGTTGTAAAAAAATATGGCACTATAGATGCATTGTTACAGTTGGCTGGAGTGATACATGATAATTTCATTTTGAAAAAAATCCGAATGATGTCAAGAAAGTATTGGATACTAAAATAATTGGTACAATCAATCTTGATGAAGCAACAGCTAACATTAAACTTGATTATTTTGTATTATTCTCTGCTGTAGCAGGTGTATTGGGAAATGTAGGACAATGCGATTATGCCTTTGCTAATCAGTTTTTGGATGAATTCAGCAGATATCGTGGAAATCTTGTAAAAGAAAATAAAAGAAGCGGAAAAACTATTTCAATTAACTGGCCTTTATGGAAAGACGGAGGAATGATGGTAGATGATTCTTCAAAGGAATACTTGCAGAATAGCTTGGGTATGGAAGCACTTACTACCAGAAATGGCATGAAAATTTTAGAATCTATTCTTAATTCTGATATGTCTGAAGTTATGGTGGTTGGAGGAAATAAAGAAAAGATAAAATCAGTTATTTCACAAATATCTACAAATAAAATAAAGGAAAATGAGATGTTGAACATAAGTAATGTTGAAGTTGAGAAAAAGGCAGAAAAAGTTATAAGAAAAATTTTATCAGAGGCATTGAATATGAGCCCTCAGGATTTTTCAATTGACGAGCCTTTTGAGAATTATGGAATTGATTCTGTAATGATTATTAAAATTAATGAACTTCTCGAAAAAGAATTCGGACCTTTATCTAAGACATTATTATTTGAATATCAAGACATGGGAAGCTTAGTTAAATATTTTGCAAAGAATAAAGCAGATCATTTTGCAGAAAATAATAAAGATAAAGTTCATTATACTGAGAATAAGAAAAGTATATCTTTTGTTGAGGAGATTAATTCAACAAAATCAGCAATTTGTAATTTAAAAACAGATTACAGAAATAAAATTGCTGTTATTGGTCTTTCAGGACGTTTTCCGCAGGCAGAAAATATTCAGGAATTCTGGAAAAACCTTGTTAACGGCAAGGATTGTATTGAGGAAATTCCTGAGGAACGTTGGAAATGGCAGGATTATTATTCTGAAATAAATGGCAATGGAAAGTGTAACTGTAAATTTGGAGGATTTATTAAAGATGTTGACAAATTCGATGCATTATTCTTCCAGATTTCACCAAGAGACGCCGAGTTTATGGATCCTCAGGAGAGATTGTTCCTTGAAAATACATGGTCACTTTTTGAAGATGCGGGATATAAAAAGTCAGATATTAGTGGTAAAAAAATAGGTGTGTATGTTGGCAGTATGTATTCACAGTATCAGCTTGAAGGTTTGTCTCATTCTACAAAGGATTGTGCTATTTCAACAGCTTCCTCTCATGCATCAATAGCTAATCGCGTATCATATTATTTTGATTTGCATGGCCCAAGCATGGCAATAGATACAATGTGTTCGTCATCTTTGACCAGTATTCATCTGGCTTGTCAGGCACTGAGATTGAATGAATGTGAAATGGCGGTTGCAGGTGGGGTTAATATAACTACAAATCCCGATAAATACGTAATGCTTGGCCAGGGTAATTTCACATCAGCTAATGGAAGATGTCGGTCTTTTGGAGAAAATGCAGACGGCTATGTTCCAGGAGAAGGAGTAGGAGCTATTTTATTAAAACCATTAGATAAGGCACTTGAAGATGGAGATAATATTTATGGTGTTATAATTGGTTCGGCAGAAAATCATGGTGGTAAAACCAATGGATATACTGTTCCAAATCCCAAATATCAGACAGATGTTATTGTTGAGGCAATAAAGAATGCAGAAATAGATCCAAGAAATATAACATATATCGAAGCTCACGGAACAGGAACCAAACTTGGTGATCCAATTGAAATCACAGGTATCAAAAATGCGTTTGAGAATTTTACCAATGATAAAAGTTTTTGTGCACTTGGGTCAGTTAAGTCTAACATAGGACATTTGGAGGGAGCAGCCGGTATCGCAGGTGTTGCCAAAGTTCTTCTTCAGTTTAGAAACAAGATGCTTGTTCCTACAATAAATGCAGAAATTCCTAATTCATTTATTGATTTTTGTGATACCCCTGTATATTTGCAGCGGGAACTTAGTGAATGGAAAGTTCCTGAAAATTGTTCAAGAAGATATGCTGGAATTAGTGCTTTTGGTGCAGGTGGAGCGAATGTGCATATGATTTTTGCGGATACTGAACCTGTATTGAATGATTGGAGTAAAATGAAAGCACAGCCATGCGTATTCTTGCTTTCAGCAGAATATGATGATCAGCTTCGGAATTATGCTGAGAAATATATTACATTCTTGAATGAGATCAGAGGAAAAAAATGTGAAAATATCAGAAATGCTAATAATGATTCTCAGTATATATTGGAAAAAATCAAAAAAATATTTGCTGATATTATTGATACTAATATTAATGAAATCGAATCCGATAAGCCTATTTCCGAATACACAAATGATAAGTTCTTTATTAATATTTTTTCATCAAAAGTTTCAGATAGTTTCAAGCTTGATAATGATGATGTTAAGGTAGATGAATATTCAACAATTGAAAGAATTGCCTCTGAAATAAGAAATATTCTCGATAGAAATAGTAATGATATAATCACCAAAGATGTTCAGTTAAATCAAATAGATCTATTGAGAAATATTACATATACTCAGCAGGTTGGAAGAGAAGTATTCAGCAAGCGATTAGCTATTGTTACTTCAAGTATTGAAGATTGTATAAGAAAGCTTAATAAATTTATTTCTGCTTCTGCTTTTGGTGATGATATATTCTATGGAGATAAAGTCTCACATGATATATTAGATGAAAGTATAGATTTTGCGTATACAGAAAAAAAGTGGAATGAACTTGCAAAATTATGGGCGATGGGGGCTAAGATCGACTGGAGAAAGTTGTATGATAAGAATTATACAAAGATGTCACTTCCAACATATCCTTTTGTAGGTAAACGTCATTGGGTTGGAGAATTTAAACCAGTAAATAAGGCTGATAGTTCGCTAAATATGGTTATAAAAACGAATTCAAGCAAAGACAATGAACTATATATTCCATCCGTGCCCAGAAAACCAGCGATAAATGATAGTGAACAGGTAAAACTTGAAATAATAAATGATTCTATTGCATTGGTTACAATTGATGATAAAGAAAATAATAATACTTTAACTGAAAGCGTTATCCTTGGGTTAGAACTAAGATTCTATCAGATATATCAGAATAAAAACATTAAAGTTGTTGTTGTTACAGGTAGAGACAATGTATTTTGCATGGGCGGAACTAAACAGCAGCTTATGGATATTTCGGAAGGTAATCTTAAGTTTACAGATTCTCCATTTATATTCAAAGGTTTCCTTGAATGTCAGGTACCAGTTATAACAGCAGTTCAAGGGCATGCTATGGGAGGGGGATTCATGTTTGCTCTTTATGGGGATATAGTTGTTCTTTCTGAAGAAGGAGTTTACAGTGCTGTATTTATGAAGTATGGTTTTACTCCGGGAATGGGAGCAACATATATACTCAAAGAAAAACTTGGTCACAATCTTGCAACTGAAATGATGCTGACAGCACGAAATTATACAGGTGAACATCTTAAACAACGTGGCACATCAACTATTATTGTTAAGCAGAAAGACGTTCTTAATGAAGCATTGAGTATAGCACAGAGTATTGCTGAAAAGCCGATTGTATCTATTAAACTTCTAAAAAAAGATTTTGCGGATAAAGCTCTTAAAAGTCTTATGAAGTATATAAATGAAGAAGTAAAGATGCATGATATTACCTTTGTAACACCTGAAGTAAAAGAAAAGATAAATTATTATTATGGCAATGGAAGAAAAAAGCAAATTGATTCGTCAGAAAAAAAGTACTGAATGATAATAATATTGAAGTTAATACAAAAGAACTTAATAAAAATATCAATATAAAAAAGAAAAATGATGTTGAGCTTCAACTTAAACAAATTGTATCTAATATTCTACATATGGATCAGTGTGAAATTAATATTGAGACATCTTTCCAGGCTTTAGGTGTTGATTCAATAAGTGGAGTTGAGATAATAAGAGATATCAATAAAACGCTGAAAATTGATCTTGATTCTGTTATTCTCTATGATTATCCGAATATTAAAGAGTTGGCAGATTATATTGCTTCACAAAAAATACATTTGATTCAAGAAAGTAGCAATTTAGCTGTAACAGAATCAAAGAATCAAAGTGAAACAGTATACTTGAGTGAAAGCATTGCTAATGATAATAATAAGCTTGATTTTAACGAAATCATAGATAAAGTTAGAGATATAGTAATGAGCATACTTCATCTTTCTGAAGAAGAAATTGATAATAATAAAAACTTTAAGGATCTTGGTATAGATTCTATAAGCAGTGTCGAGATTATTCGTGATGTTAATAATGCATTTAATCTTTCATTAGATGCGATTATTCTATATGATTATTCAACAATAAATGATCTTTCTGAATTAATTAGTGAAAAAGCTTTTTCAATAAAAGCTACGGAAATGAAAACTGAAAAGGATTTTAAGGAAAAAGGATTTGAAACTAATATTTCAGTAAAAAATAAAATTGCATTATCACATAAAGATGACATAAAAATTGTTAATAATTATTCAAAAGAAAATATAAAAGTAATTGTAAGAAATATAGTTAAAAACATTCTGCATCTTTCTGATGAAGAAATTGATGACGATAAGAATTTCAAAGATATTGGTATCGATTCAATAAGCAGTGTGGAGGTAATTCGTGATATAAATAACACTTTTAGTCTTTCATTAGATGCTGTTATTCTTTATGATTATTCTACTGTTAGTACTCTTGCTGAATACGTGTATAATCAAGCGGAGAAAAAAACTAAAAATATAACTGATAGTAAAATTGATAGTATTGAGAAACCCTTGGAAAATAAAACAAAGATATCTTTAACATTAAAATCAATGCCAAGTGAACCTCAAAAAATAGATGGAACACAAAAGTCGAAGATAACTTTAAAATCACACAAACACAATGAAGCAAATGAATTAAAAAAAGACGAAATTAATGATAATATTAAAAAAACGTTTTTAAAAGATAACGAGAAAAGTGAATTAGCTAAAAGTATAACAGATACCCACATAAAAAGTTTTGATGCAGTTACTACTGATCGAAAAATTGAAGATATTGCAATTATAGGTATATCAGGAAAGTATCCTGGTTCTGAAAATGTATATGAATACTGGAATAACATTGAGCAAAAGAAGGTATTTACGGGTAATGTACCTGAAGACAGAATGAAAATATTCAGGAAGTTTAATAATGAAATTGAAGAAGATCAGTTATATTTATTAAAAGGTGGATTTATCAATGGAGTAGAGTATTTTGATCCTTTATTTTTCCAGATCACACCTAAGGAAGCTATTGCAATGGATCCTCAGCAGAGACTGTTTTTGCAGGAAGCATGGAGAGCGTTAGAGGATGCTGGATATTCAGACAGATATTTGTCATATCAGAAATGTGGTGTTTTTGTCGGAACATCTTCTGGAGATTATGGTAAACTAATTGCATTGAAAAAAGAAAATAATATACATTCCTTCACAGGACTATCTCCTTCAGTTCTTGCAGGCAGGGTATCGTATCTTTTAAATTTAATTGGTCCAAGCATTGCTCTTGATACAGCATGTTCATCTTCACTTGTAGCTATACATGAAGCGTGTAAAAGTATAAGAAATCAGGAGTGTACAATGGCTATTGCTGGTGGAGTGATGCTCCTTCTAACTCCTGAATTGTTTTTGAAAACTAGTCAGATCGGAATGCTTTCTCCTACAGGAAAATTAAGACCGTTTGATAAAAATTCAGATGGTATAGCAATCAGTGAGGGGGTTGGTGCAGTAATCCTGAAACCATTGTCAAAGGCAATACAGGATGGTGATTATATTTACGGGGTTATAAAAGGATCGGGTATAAATCAAGATGGACGTACAAATGGACTTACAGCTCCAAGTGCCAAATCACAGACAAAACTCGAACTTGATATTTATGAAAGATATAATATTGATCCATCAAATATTTCGTATATTGAAACTCATGGAACCGGAACAAGTCTTGGTGATCCTATTGAATTTAAAGCGTTGAAAGAAAGTTTTGAAAAGTATACGGATAAAAAACAGTTTTGTGCATTAGGCTCTGTAAAGGGAAGTATAGGTCATAGCTTAATGGCATCAGGTGTTGCGGGTGTAATAAAGGTGCTTATGGCAATGAAAAATAAAAAAATACCGGGTATGCCTATGTATGATATTCCTAATGAGCATATAGACCTTGAAAATTCACCATTCTATATTCCAAAAGAAACAATTGATTGGACTGTAACTGATAATAAACGTAGAATAGCTGGAATAAGCGCATTTGGTTTCAGTGGAACCAATTGCCATATGGTTATTGAAGAATCGCCATTTAGAGAGTGAGGAAATCATTGTGAAACTGAATTCTTATATAGCTGAAAAAGATTATTTAATTACATTATCAGCTAAAACACCTGAGGCGCTAAATCAAAAAGTTGAAGATATATATATATATGGATTTGTGAAGAAAATAATAAATTCAAATTAAATGATATCTCTTATACTTTATTAGCCGGAAGAAGTCATTTTGTATACAGAATGAGTTTTTTTACAGATAGTATTGAAGATCTAAAAAATAAACTTTTAAGTATCAAAAATAATATCAAGCCAGAAACATATGAATATATTGAGCTGAATGATGTAAATAAATCAGAAACATTAACTAATGAATTACGAAAATATGACTTGCATGATAAGGAATTGCAGAAAATCTATATGTCAGGAGCAAATTTAGATTGGAGGAATATTCTGGATGCAGGGAATTCAAAAAGAATTCCTCTGCCAACTTATCCTTTTGCAAAGGAAAGATATTGGATTTTAGATGATGATAATGATGTTGACGAATCATTATTGGAGTTGTTTGAACAAATCCAAAACGGAGAGAAGGTGCTTGATTAAAAATGGAAAAATTAGATTTGAAAGAATTACTTAAGGAAAATTTAGGTGATAATCTTATACAAAAACTTAAAAACAAGGAAATATCACCGGAATCTGCACTGAAGATATTTAAAGATAATGTTTCAAAATATGAGGTGAAATACTATAACAATGAGTGGACGAAATCAGATTTTGACGATAAAAATCTTAAAGTTGATCCTGAAAACAGATTGTTTTTGTTTGCCGGAAAAGATAAAAAATACAATAATCTTCCCGAGAATACTGTTATAATTGAGACAGGCAAAGGATTTGTTCAAAAAAAAGAAAATCATTTTGTTCTTGATCCGTTAAATGAAGAAGACTATCTTATGTTTGCAGCGAAATTTGCGGAAAATGATTATCATTCAAGTACAATCATATATGACTGGGGAAGTGATCTGTCAGAAATTGAACAAAAATTTATATCTGTATTATATTTGTGTAAAAGTATAATGTTAAAAAAATGGGACAAAAATGTTTTGATATTATACACATTTATTGATAAAAATGATATCTTATGTGCAGAAAATGATGCATTTTCTGGCTTTTTAAAGACATTAGGCAAGGAAAATCCTTCGATAAAACTGAAGACTGTAAGAATGGATTCATTTGATTGGAAAAATGTTGTTTATGAATTATCAGCTAAGGATCTTTCTGAAAACGAAATATGGTATCATTGTGATAAAAGATATATAAAAAAAATAAAGGAAGTTGATATTAATAAACGCAATGGAAAAACAGTTTTCAGGAATAATGCGGTTTATCTTATTATCGGTGGATTAGGTGGATTAGGAAAGCTTGTTTCAAAATATCTTCTTGAAAACTTCTGTGTTACGCTTATTCTGACAGGAAGAAGAAATGCAAATAGTGATAAGCTCGTGGAATTGGAGAGCTACAATAAAAATGGAAGTAGTATAAGATATTTTAAGTCTGATATTACTGATAAAAAACAGGTTGCCGATTTGATAAGTGCAATAAAGAAAGAATATTCATACATAAATGGTGTTATCCATAGCGCAGGGGTATATAAAAACGGATTTATAATAAAAAAGTCAGTTAATGACGTAAAAGAAGTTCTTGCTCCTAAAATAAATGGAACAGTTTATCTTGACAGTGAATTGGCAGATGAACCACTGGATTTCTTTTTGGTTTTCTCATCAATGGCTTCAGTTACCGGAAAAGTCGGACAATGTGATTATGCATATGCTAACAGTTTTTTGGATTATTTTTGTGAAAGAAGAAATAATTTGAGAAAAGATGGTTTACGTTATGGTAAAACAGTTGCGACATGCTGGCCTTACTGGAAGGAAGGTGGTATGCAGATATTGAAAGACGAAAAAGATAAGTTTGAGGAAATAGCGGGCATTAAGCCTCTTCCGACTAAATTAGGCCTTGAAGCAATCGAAAGTATTTTATTGTCAGATCTGGCTCAGTGTGCAGTTATTTATGGCGATAAGAATAAATTGAAAGAATACTTGAGTGAAAATATAATCCCAAATAATGTTGTAGATAAAAAAACTATTTTAATAAAAAAGAAACAAGTATCCAAGAATACTTCATTAGAAAACAAAAAAGCACTTCTTCATGATAAAACTGAAGATATGTTGAAGGATATTATTTCTGAAGAAATTGGATTGCCTAAAGATAAACTTGATTCTAAAGTGAAATTTGAAGAATATGGAATAGATTCTATTATAATCAATCAGTTCAATACTTCAATTGAACAGCGCATAGGTGAAATTTCAAAAACTCTTCTTTTTGAATATCAGACTATTAATGATCTTACTAATTACTTAGTTGAAAAATATACTGATAAACTTAATAAGTATTTTGAATTGGATAATGATTTTGAAATTGAAGAAAACGATGTTTCAGTAGATAATTTAACAGAAGATAGAAATACAGAAGTTACAGACAAAAACAAAGATAACTATATTTCTAGTTCAGGTCATGATATTGCTATTATTGGTATCAGCATTCGATATCCTATGGCAAATAATGTTGATGAATTTTGGGATAATCTTTACAATGAAAGAAATTGTATCACCAAAATACCTAAAAGCCGTTGGGATATGGATGAGTATTTTGATCCGGATGAAAAAATGGCAAAATATGGGAAAATATACTGCAATTATGGTGGATTTATCGATAGAATATATGATTTTGATCCTATTTTCTTTCATATTCCGCCAACAGAGGCTGTTACGATGGATCCTCAGGAAAGATTATTCCTAACAGAAACATATAAAGCAATAGGAGATGCTGGTTATACTCAAAAAGGACTAAAGGATTCAGCAAGATATGCCAATACAGATGTAGGTGTTTTTGTTGGTGCTACAACATTCTCTTATTCTCTTCTTGGACAGGAACAATGGGAAAAAGGAAATTATCAAATTCCAGCCTCAACGGGATGGGGAATCGCTAATCGTATTTCATATACATTTGATTTTAACGGACCAAGTATCGCATTTGATACTGCGTGTTCCTCAGGATTGGTTGCTGTACATGAGGCTTGTGAAAAACTTATAAACCGAGAATGTGGAGTCGCTATCGTTGGAGGTATTAATCTATATCTCCACCCAAGTAAGTATATAAGAATGTGTCAGGTTAAAATGCTTTCAAAGAAAGGTCGTTGTAATTCTTTTGGTGCTGATGCAGATGGCTTTGTCCCAGGCGAAGGCGTAGGTGTATTGATTTTAAAGCCAATTGAAAGAGCAATTGAAGATTCTGACCATATATACGGTGTTATAAAAGGATCTGCAGTTAACCATGGTGGAAGAATGCATGGTTTCACTGTACCTAATCCAAATGCTCAGGCTGTGGTTATTAAAGAAGCATTAAAAAAATCATGTATAACACCTGATCAAATCAGCTATATTGAAGCACATGGAACGGGAACAGAATTAGGTGATCCGATAGAAATAACAGGATTAAAAAAGTTTTTGCTTTTGACGATTTTAATAATAATAAACGCAAAGTGAAAATAGGCTCAGTTAAATCAAATATAGGTCATCTTGAATCATGCGCTGGAATTGCATCGATTACTAAAGTTCTTATGCAGTTCAAGCATAGAACCATTGTCAAATCCTTAAATTGTGAAGTGATGAATCCAAATATTACGTTTAGTGGAACTCCATTTGAATTATGTGATAAACAGAGTGAATGGTTAACAAATGATATAATAGAAAATGGAGAACATACACGAGATAAAATGAGGGCTGGCATAAGTTCTTTTGGTGCAGGCGGGGTAAATTCGCATATTATTATTGAAGAATATCCATATAATGAGATTAAATGTGATCAAATAAGTGAAAACCTTGTTTTACTAAGCGCAAATGACAGAGAAGAACTTGATAAATCCATTAATATAATGTACAAGTTCCTTTTAAGTAATAAAAAATGTTCACTAAAAAAATTAAGACTTAATGATGTTTTAAAAACGAAATTGAGAATTGTTATCGCATTATTGATCAGGATAGTATAAAACATTATGAGAAAGCATTTGAGGAGCTGCAAAATTATATTAATATCTTACTTGCTGATGCGTTTATTGGATTGGGCATAAATGATGAAAACTGTAGATTTACGGATGTAAATGAAATAAAATTAAAACTACACATAACTTCACAGTATGATCGCCTTACAAATGCATTTTTAAAAATTTTAGAAAAGGCTAAGCTTGTATATAATAGTAATGAATATATTTTCAATTTTTCATCTATATCTTTTGATTCTGAAGTAAGAAAAGAAAGAATTACAAATATAAGAAATGATCTTAAAAGTAAATATTCTGAAGTTATTCCATATATTGAACTTATCGATACATGTGTAAATTCTTATACCGAAATATTAACGGGTAAAGTCAGCTATACAGATGTTATGTTTCCAAATGGCAAAATGGATCTTGTTGAAAAGATTTATAAAGGAAATAAGATTGCTGACTATTTTAACAAGGCTGCTGCTTACTCTGTAAAATGTTGGGTCAAAGCATTTATTGAAGCTAATCCCGGTGAAATAGTAAATATACTTGAAGTTGGGGCTGGAACAGGTGGATTATCAAAGTTTATGCTAAAAGAATTGAACGAATTCAGAAACAATGTACATTATTGTTATACAGATCTTTCTTTTGGCTTTACTCAATTTGGAAAAAAGATATTCAAAGAATATGATTTTGTTGAATACCGGTTGTTTGATGCTGAAAAACCTGTTGAAGCACAAGGATTTACTAAAAATTCATATAATATTGTTATTGCAAGTAATGTGGTTCATGCGACAAAGAATATTGAAAATACGCTTGGAAATATATATGATCTTTTGAAAAATAAAGGTATTATAGTTCTCAATGAAAGTATTCAAAGGCTTGATTATTCTACTTTGACATTTGGACTTACAGATGGTTGGTGGTTATTTGAAGATGAGGAGAATAGAATAGAATTTTCACCGATTTTAAGCAACGAAAAATGGAGTAATGTTCTGAAAAAAAGTTCTTTTAGCAATCAGATTTCTATTGGACTTCCCGGAAGAAAAATAGAAGACTCAATACAAAATATTATTATATCTGAAAAAAACGGTGAAGATAAAATTGAAATAAACCTTCCTTTTGATTCACTTTGCTATACATTACAGACAGGCAGAGAACATATGAATTGTAGAGCAGCATTTATCGCTAATTCTACTAATTCATTAAAGAATATACTTGAAGAATATTTGTCAGGTCAAAAGTCAAGTAAAATGTTTTTTGGAATAGCTGATAAATCTTCTCCATTAAGTAATCTTATCGTGGAAGGAACATCCGGAAATCAATTTCAGAATTTGCTTTTTAAAGAGAAAGATTTTAAAAAGATTGCTCAGTTATGGGTGAACGGTACTGACTTTATGTTTGAAAAAATATGGGAGAATGAAAAACCGTTAAGAATTTCACTACCAACATATAATTTTAAAGAAGAGTATTATTGTATCAAATCATCTTACGGTAAGAAAAAAGCAACAGCAATAGCTCCGTTATTGGATGTAAATAAATCAGATCTTAACGGACTTCGTTTTGAAAAAGAATTATCTCATCTTGAATTTGCTAAGTATCATGAGGCATATAGAGACAATCATTTACTAAATATGATGATTCTTTTTGAAATGGTTTATGAGGCAGGAGATCAGCTGTTCAAAAATAAGCAATTTATTATAACGGATGTTGTTTGGGGAAGTCCGGTTTTGATAACAGATGATATAATACTTAATATCTGCATTTATCAGATAGATGATAATATTATGTTTGAGATTAATTCTTCAGAAAAAACGATTTATATGCAGGGGAAATATTCAACTAAATATAATGATATTAAGTCGGAATATTTGATAACTGAAAAAACTGCTGAAAAGAAAGATGTTTATAATCATCTTAAAAGTATTGGATACATTTGCTTGAACGAGAAGAAATACATAAGCAGTATTGAAAAAGTTATTAATCAGGGAGACTATGTTGAAAAATACCATGTTCGTCTTAATAGTGAAATAAGTATGCCTGAAATGGTATTAAATACAAATGTATTAGCTTCTATTATGCATACTGTACAGTTTTGTGCGAATTATAATTCACATAGCAGTTATATATGGATTCCTGATTCTGTTGAAAAAGTCGTAATGTTTGATTCGTGGGATAAGGCAACCGAAATAGTTATCGAACAAATAGAAAATGATTCTGATTACAGAGTTAATATTTATATTGCAAAAAATACCTATGTTCTTGGAGAATTAATAAATGTTAATTTCAGAAAATTAGATTTTTAATCAATTATTGAAAGGCGTAAAAAATATGAGAGTTAATAAGGAGTTATGCTATTATAAGAAAGTATGGAATATTGAAAATATTCCGGATGTATCAAGTTCAATAACTAATGAGGAAAAAACAAACCTGGTCATATTCTCTGATGATGATCAATGGTATTATGAATTTCATAAAAACAACTTTGAATATGTATCTAAGTTTCAGGGAATAAATAATGAAGATTCAATCAATAGTTTTATAAAAACATATAATGAACTCCCCAATTATAGAAAACAGATTATAATTGTTTTAGAACAGGTAAAGTTTTCTGATAAAATAACAGAAGATTATATTCATAGCCTTTTTGCACCTGTTTTAAAATTATCAAAATTCATTATTTCAAAAAAGGAAAAGAATGTTCAGTGGATTATTGTTAATCCTTGCACGTTTAATTCCGAGAATCCATATTATGATGCTTTAGAAGGCTTTTTTAAGACTCTGATAACTGAACATCCTGACCATCAGGTAATGATCGTAAATACACAGTACAGAGATAAGCTTCAAATTGTTCAAAATATAAAATTAGAATTAAGTAGAAACAGTGATATTTTCTCTCATATTGCATTCCATAACAATAAGCGTTTTGTGATGAAGTACAAATTTGAAAATATTAAAAATAAAAAAGCAGTTTTAAGGCAAAATGGAACATATCTTATAACAGGTGGTACAGGTGGAATCGGTAAGACTATCGCTCGGTTTTTATGCGATGAGTTTAGTGCGAATGTCATATTGGTTGGAAGAAGAAAAGAAAACAGTGAAATAAGAAATTTTCTTTCTGAAACAATGAATGTTACTGAGGGTAAAATATGTTATTTCTCTTGTGATATTGCAGATGAAAAGTCTGACTTGGAATTAATTAGAAACGTTAATTTGCAATTTGGAAAAATCAATGGAGTATTTCATTGTGCAGGTGTTACTAACGATTGTTTTATTTTAAATAAAGAAATCGATAATGTAAAGGAAGTTTTTGATTCAAAGATAACTGGCTTGGTTTCTTTGGAAAAGTCTCTGGAAAATAATAATTTAGATTTTATGATTTTGTTTTCATCTCTTTCATCTGCAACAGGTAATATGGGACAGTGTGATTATGCATATGCCAATGCTTTTCTTGATGCTTATTCAATTTGGAAAAGTTCACAGAATACTGAAAGAATTACTTTAAGTCTGAATTGGCCATTGTGGGAAGATGGAGGTATGCAGGTTTCGGATGAAATAATTGAATACTTAAAGAATTCTATTGGCCTTTTTGCAATAAATAAAGAGTGTGGAGCCAAAGCAATAGTACAGACACTTGGAACTTCAGGTGGAAATTATATTATCGGATATGGCGATGTTGTAAAGATCAAAGACAAAATGGAAAAGATTTTTTGCAAGAAAAATATAAATGTTGAAGCAGATAAAAATAAATCAGAAATACTAATAAAGAAAACACAAGAATTAATTTCAGATATTTTTTCTGATGTTTTTAAAATCAAAAAAAGTCAAGTACTTATTAGAAAAAAATTTCAGGATTATGGCGTAGATTCAATTATTGTAGAAAAATTTAATATTAAGCTTGAAGAGATTTTAGGACCAATGCCGAAAACTTTATTGTTTGAATATAACAGTATAGAAAGTTTATCTGTATATCTAGCAGAAGAATATAAAAATGTTTTGAATAATTATTTTAATGTCAATAAAAAAGATGTATTTAATAATAAATTAAATGAAAAAAGTTGGAAAAAACTTACTCCAATAAAAGAGCAGATCATTAAAAAGGGTAATGCTTGTAAGAAAAACTGTGATATAGCCATAATAGGAATGAGCTTTGATTTCCCCGGAGCATCAAATGAGGATGAATTATGGGATTTGCTATCACAAGGCAAAAGTGCTGTTACAGAAATACCACATAATAGATTTGAATGGAATGATTTGTTTGAGGAAGATCCGATACTTGCAAGTAAAGAAGGAAAAATCTATTGCAAATGGGGCGGATTCATTCATGATGTTGATAAATTTGATGCTTTATTCTTTAATGTAATGCCGAAAGATGCACAGTCGATGGATCCTCAGGAAAGACTTTTTTTGATGCATTCATGGAAGGCAATTGAAGATGCCGGATATTCAAGAAAAAGACTTAAAAAAGTAAAATGTGGACAAACTGAATCTGCCGTTGGTGTTTTTGCAGCAACAACATCAAATACATATCAATTTTATGGTACTGAAGCATGGAAAAATGGAAGTAAAGTGATTCCTTCATCATTAGAATGGTCATTGGCAAACAGAGTTTCGTATGTAATGGATCTTCATGGTCCGTCGATGCCTGTAGATACTGCTTGTTCATCGGGATTGGTAGCAGTTCATCTTGCATGTGAAAGTTTAAAAAATGATGAGTGTTCAATGGCTATCGCAGGTGGTGTTAATCTTTATCTACATCCTATGAAATATGTTGCAATGTGTCAGATGCAGATGATATCTAAATCAGGTGTATGCAGTGCATTTGGCTCAAATGCTGATGGATTTGTTCCGGGCGAAGGAATAGGAGTAATTGTTTTAAAGAAACTTGAAGATGCAAAGCGCGATAAAGATCATATTTATGGTATAATAAAAGGTAGTTCCGTTAATCATGGTGGAAGTACAAACGGATATACTGTTCCGAATCCAAATGCACAGTCATTGGTTATTCAGGATGCATTAAAGAAAGCATCTGTTAATGCAAGGGATATAAGTTACGTTGAAGCTCATGGAACCGGAACGATATTAGGTGATCCTATTGAAATTCGTGGTATAACCGATGCATACAGAAAAACAACAAATGATAATCAGTTTTGTTCAATTGGTTCTATCAAAACAAATATGGGACATCTTGAAGGAGCTGCAGGTATTGCAAGTATTATTAAAGTTCTCCTTCAGATGAAGCATAAAAAGCTTTTCCCTTCATTAAATGCAGAGGAACTTAATCCAAATATTGATTTTGAAAATTCACCATTTTATGTTCAGAAAGAACTGTCTGACTGGGAAGGCAAAACTTCTGATAATATAAAAAATGATAAAATACGTCTTTCAGGTGTCAGCTCATTTGGTGCAGGAGGTGCAAACTGCCATCTTATAATGCAGGATTATCAGGATGTATCTGATGAGAATATTCACAATAATATCGTTGATAATAAAAACGAGAAATATCTTTTCATTTTGTCTGCCAAAACTTCTAAAGCTTTGAGAGAGTATGCATCTGAATTTTATAAATACATTCTATCATTGAAAAAAATAAGAACTATACTTCTTCTGAAGTTTCAACAGATATAACGTGTATTACAAAATTCATAAAGAGTATTATTTCTGATATCTGTGGTGTTGAGGAAAAACAGATTGATGAAACGGAAAGCCTTGAAAGTCTTGGAATTGAAGCATCTGATGTAGAGAAATTATGTCGAATTATAGAAGATAAATATAAGAAGGTATACATTGATATCACATTTTGTATTTGTGAAATTGTTGATTTACTGAAAGACTATAATGATAAACAATATGTTTATAATTCTTATGAGAATAATATTTTAAAGCGTGTTGCATATACACTTCAGATTGGCAGAGAAGATTTTTCTGAGAGACTTGCTTTTTTGGCATCATCTTTTGATGAATGTTTAAAAAATTTGAATGATTTTCTTGAAAACAAGAATGAAAACGTTTTGATATCAAGTATCTCCAAAAAAGAACTTGAATTATCTGAGAATTATGTATTTAATCCATCTGTTTTATCAATTGAAGATGTTGAAAAGGCGTGGATCAGAGGTAGTATTATTGATTGGGATGAGTTTGAAAAATTATTTTATGATGGAAATCTTCCAGTAACGATTTCAGCTATTACATACCCTTTTCAGTGCGAGAGTTTTTGGTATACTGAAAAAAATAATAATTATGTTCTTACTTTGGGTACAAAAAAATGGACAGAAAAAAGTTTTAAAACAAATATTGTAAAAAAAGTACTCAACGGAGATATGTTTTTTGTTGGTGATAAAAAATCATACAATTCCATTAGTTTCTTTCCATTTAAAAATTGTTATTTCATAAATAGTAATGAAGAAACAGGATTTGTTGATTGGTTTAAAAAAGAAAAAAACAGAAGTCTACCTGAAATAATAATCTGTTCATTCTTTGAATATGATGATGAGTCTAGAATAATTAAGACAGTATTTGATCTTATGCATGATGTCTTAATAAATAAACCTGAAAAAGGCAGTAAGATATTAATAGCTGGTCCTGCAGATAATTCTGTCATTGCTGCTTTATCCGGATTGATTAAAACGTGCGTTCTTGAGAATCCTAACCTTGAATTTAAATTGATACTTTGCGATAATATGGAGCAATTTACTGAAAACGCAGAAAAAGAATTATACTGTGACAGTTGGAACGAAGAGATAAAGTATTCAAGCAAAAAAAGATTAGTTGGAAAGCGTGTTTATATTGATTCTGACTTGAAAGATGTATCATTCAATCTGGGAAATGAAAAAGTGTATATTATTGCCGGTGGTGCTGGAGGAATCGGCTCCCATTTTGCAAGAAAATTTGCCTTTAATAAAAGTAACAGAGTTGTTGTTCTTGGAAGAAGTAAAAATCCGTCTGTTCATTTTACTGAAAAAAATATAGAGTATTACAGCTGCGATATTACTGATGAGAAACAGGTCCTTAATTTTAAGAAATATGTAAAGGAAAAATATAATAGAATAGATGGTATAATTCAATGTACTGGTATTTTCAGAAATAATTTTGTGATTCGAAAAAGTAATCAAGAGTTTTTTGAAGTTATTGCTCCTAAAGTTTACGGAACTAAAAATCTTGATAATTGCTTTGCTGATGAAAAACTTGATTTCTTTGTATTATTTTCTTCACTTGCAGGTGAGATAGGTAAAGTTGGACAATCTGATTATTCATATGCTAACAGTTTCCTTAATAATTTCTCATATTGGCGTAATAATATGGTAAAGTTAGGAAAAAGATCAGGTAAAACTATATCTATAGAATGGCCGTTATGGGATAAGGGCGGAATGACTTTATCTCTTGAAGAACAGGCTAAATTAAGCGATTCTATTGGAATGCAGGCTTTGCCTGTTGATTATGGAATAAATGCTTTTTATTATGCATTGGCAAGTAATTATCCTGAACTGTTTGTTCTATATGGAGTTAGAGAAAAAGTTTTGAGATATGTTGATGGTAAGACAGAATGCGAAGAAGATAATAATAGTAATGATGTTATTAATGATAATAAAAGTAAAATTGATATCAATTTACGTTCTGAACTGATTGAAGTATTAAGGAGAATTCTCAGTGAAGAGATAGGAATGAATAAGGATCAGCTTCATATTGATACGACATTCGATGAACTTGGAATCGACTCAATTGTAATTAATCAGTTTAATGCTGATATTGAGCCTTTATTTGGCGATTTACCTAAAACAATTCTTTTTGAAAATAAGTCAATAAGCGAAGTGGCCGACTATCTTTTAATGAATGAATATGAAAGTATATATAATTATTTCATTAGAAATAATTCTTCTTTTGATAATAATATCACTGATAATTTAAAAGATGAAACGATAAAACGGGAGGGTGATTATGTAAACTGTGTCTCTTCCTATGATAAAACATCATCCGAACCAGAAGACAATTGTAACGATATTGCCATTATAGGAATTTCCGGAAGATATCCTATGGCAAATTCAATGGATGAATTGTGGGAAAATCTTAAAGAAAAAAAGAATTGTATTACTGAGATCAGAAAAGATCGGTGGGATTATTTAAAATACTATGATTCAGATGTGGCAAATTTGAAAGAGGGCAAACTTTATTGTAAGTGGGGCGGATTTATTGACGATATAGATAAATTTGATCCTATGTTCTTTAATATCGCTCCAAAGGAAGCTGAAGTGATGGACCCTCAAGAACGTATAATGTTACAGACTGCATATGAGGCAATTGAAGATGCAGGTTATTCAAGGAAGATGTTTGAAGAAAAAGTTGATAATGAATTAACAGCTGATGTTGGTGTATTTGTTGGTGCAACTACACATTCTTATCATCTTTTGAATTATTCTAAATGGTTGGAAGATCAAAGTACAATTGTTAATCCTGCTTGTTGGTCAATTGCAAACAGAATATCATACGTCTTAAATTTTAATGGGCCAAGTGTTTTCGTTGATACAGCATGTTCATCTGGTTTGACGGCTCTTCACCTTGCTTGTCAGAGTATTATTTCTGGTGAATGTAAAGCTGCAATTTCTGGCGGAGTAAATTTATATGTGCATCCTTCTAAGTATATCTCAATGTGTCAGATACATATGCTTTCATCAAGTGGAAAATGCAGTGCATTCGATGAGGCAGCGGACGGTATGGTTCCTGGAGAAGGAGTTGGTGCTGTTCTGCTTAAATCGTTATCACAAGCAGAGGCAGATAATGATCATATTTATGCTGTTATCAAGGGAAGTGCGATAAATCACGGTGGAAAAACTAATGGATATTCAGTACCTAATCCCAAAGCTCAGACAGCTTTGATAAAGAAGGCAATAAAAAACGCAAATGTAGATCCGAGGACAATAACTACTATTGAGGCACACGGAACAGGTACGAGTCTTGGTGATCCGTTGGAAATAGTAGGATTAAAAAATGCATATACTGAATATACCGATGATATTAATTTCTGTGGTGTTGGTTCAATAAAAACAAATATCGGTCATTTAGAAGCTGCTGCCGGATTTGCTGGTTTAGCAAAGATAATACTTGAAATGAAACATAAAACATTGCTTCCATTGATAAATTACAATAAACTTAATGAAAAAATACAGATAGATAATTCTCCATTTTATATTCAGCATGAGATGAAACACTGGGAACGTCCGAGAGTTAAAGAAAACGGCGAATACAAAGAGTATCCAAGAAGAGCCGGATTAAGTGCTTTTGGTGCAGGTGGTTCAAATGCTCATTTTATAATTGAAGAATACTGTCCGAAAAAAATGATTTGACTATGAAAAAAGAAAATGAGATGATAGTTTTATCTGCAAAAAATAAAGACAGATTAAAAGAATATGCATTAAGAATGTCAGATTATCTGAATAAAAAGATTAATGTAGAATATGACAAAAGCTTGCTTGATTTTAAACTGTTTATAACAAAGGTAAATGATCTTGAAACTAATACGATAAAATTAAATTCGGAAATTATCGAAAAACATTTAGAAGCTTTTGTAAAACTTCAACGGGTTGCTCAGAACACAATGATGAGTGTTTTGAAAAAAATGGGAATATTTGAATGTGTTGGCGAGAAAAATAATTTGTCATTTTATATTAAAAAAGCTGGCATAATCCGTAAATATGAGCGCCTGTTTGAATCAATTTTAGAAATGCTTGAAAGAGGCGGTTTCCTTTCAATCGACTCAGATAATGTAACTGTTCTTAATACAGATGTTGATAGTGAATATCTTTGTACAGAAAGAAATTCTAATAATCTGAGTGAGATGTATCCGGAGCTTAAGGTACAAATATGCTTTTTAAAGGTTTGCCTTAAAGATTATGAAATGATTCTTAACGGAAAAATAAAGTCTCAGGATGTTATGTTCCCTAATGGTTCAATGGATCTTGTACAGGATTTGTATAAGGATAATGAAATATTAGATTATTATAATTCAATTATAGCAAAAGCAACTGTTGAATACTCAAGGCAGATACATGAGAATGACAACAGCAGAATTGTTCGAATTCTTGAAATTGGAGCCGGAACCGGCGGAACAAGTGCTTTCGTTTTGAAGGAACTTAATAAGTATAAAGACTTTGTTTCGTATGACTATACGGATATTTCGTCTGCGTTTACAGGATACGGTAAGAAAACTTACGGAAACAAATATGACTTTGTCAATTTCAAAGTATTTGATGTTGAAAAGTCACCGGATGAATTCGGATTAAGATTACATGATTATGATATTGTAATTGCTACAAATGTTCTTCATGCAACGCAAAATATGGATAATACTATTTCAAACGCTTCAAAACTATTGAAAAATTCAGGACTTCTTATTGTAAATGAAGTAGTATGTCGTATGGATTCTTCAACACTTACTTTTGGGCTTACTGATGGATGGTGGCTTTATGAAGATGCTGATATACGTATTCCAAATTCTCCGCTTATTTCTTTAGAAAATTGGAAACAATTGTTTGAAAGGAATAATCTTTTAGAGAGTGAGTTCATTGGACTTCCAGGAAAAAGTCCTGAAGAATCAGGCCAGAGCGTAATGATAGGACGTCTTTATTATTCTGAAAATGATAATGATGTCTTTACTTTAGAAGAAGTTGCTCATACATTGCAAACTGGACGAGAAGCTTTTAGATGCAGAATGGGTTTTTTATCTGACAACTTGAAGGATACTTGCGAACTATTTAAATCTTATGCTGAAGGCAGAATAGATGACAGGATAATATATGAACAAACAAGTGAAAGCGTTAAGCATACTACATTTAGTGAATGTTTAGAAGAATTCAATGTTTTGGCAGCGTCAGGCAATTATGATATGATATTAAAAAAATGGGTAAATGGATCAGAATTTGATTTTTCACTGCTTTGGAAAGAAAAAAGTGTAAGCAAAATATCTTTGCCGACATATCCATTTGAAAAACGAAGAATCTGGGTAGATGAGTATAATATTATTAATGCGGATAATGATGAAAAAACTTCATGCGAAATGATTTGCAAAAAAGCGGATGAAATGTCGGTTGAAAGTTTATATGAACGAACTGATAAAAGATTTTATATGATTCCAAACTGGGTTCATGAGAATAATAAAAATACAGAAGTATCCAAACCAGATCATGTTATAATTCTTTCAAATGAAGATTCAAGCAAAATTGCAGATAAGATTGCAGAAGAATATCAGGATATAGACTGTCATGTTATTCCTTTCATAAATTTCTCTCAGATAAAAGATTGTTTAAATAATGCAGATAAAAATGTATGGATAGTTTACTTAGGCGGAATAAAAAATATTTCAGAATTTGTCTATAATGTGAACAAATCAATACAGGAAGATATATTAAGCAGTGTTTTATGGCTTATTAAACACATTGATCTTGAGAGTAAGATTAATTGTATCACTAAGATGGTTTTTGTGACAAATAATGTTCATAAGATTCTTGAAACTGATGAACCATTACCTTATGCAGGAGGATTATCAGGACTTATTAGAAGCATTGTTAAAGAGTATCCAAATATCCCTTTATCATGTATTGATATCGATTATTCCGATAAATCAAAAAATGACGAGATAGATGATTTTGTTAGTTATATTATTTCTGAACCTCAACAAAAACATGGAGAAGAAGTTGCTTTCAGGAATGGCGTCAGATATATTAGAAAAATAGTTCCAACTGTTTTCGATAATAGTAATAAGACTGCTTTCAAAGAAAACGGAATATATGTTATTGCAGGTGGAATGGGAAATATTGGATATAACCTTGCGCTTCATTTATCTAAGGTTTATCATGCAAGGATAGCATTGCTCGGACGAAGTGATGAAAACGAAACTATAATCAAAAAAATTGATAAAGTAAACTTAATTGGTGGTAAATGTATATATATAAAAACAGATATTTCTTCAATGGAAAGTATTGTTAATGCAAAGAAAATTATTAATAACACTTTTGGTGCTGTTGATGGAGTAATTAATTCTGCGATGGTATTTAGTCAGATACGTATTGCTGATATGACAATGCAGGATATTTATGATGCAACAAATGTAAAGATATACGGAAGCATTAATCTTGAAGAAGTATTTAAGAGTGATCACATTGATTTTATTATGCTTTTCTCTTCGGGACAAACCTTTATGTGCAATGCTGAAAGAGGTCATTATGCTTATGGTTGCGGTTTTCAGGATGCGTATTCGGAATATCTCAATAATAAAGGCGAAGTCCTGTGCAAGGTTATCAATTGGGGATTTTGGGGTGCAGAAGGAAATACGCATCAAGAAACTGAATATAATAAAATAATCAGCGGACAAGGTGTAATTCCGATATATCCAGCCTTAGGAATAAGCGCAATTGAAAATGTAATGTATTCATCATTCACTCAGGTTTTATGTCTTGGAGCAAAGGACTTCGTTCTTCAGCTTATGGGTGTTGATATGGAACATTGGGTAATTTGCAACAAAAGTAATAATAACATGATAGATTTTGATGTCGAAAACGTTTTACCGCTTGATGAGATGAAAAATCGTGAAGCAGAGGAATCATTTGAACAGTATGGACGTATTCTGTTAGCTGTTCAGATAAGAAAAATGCTATCTGGCGATTACAGAGTTTCAACAGTCAATGAACTTATAAATAAGCTTAATATTATTCCAAAGTATTATAAGCTTTTTGAGGCACTGGTTCACATCCTTAAAAATGGTAGCTTTGTTAGATTCAATAATGAATATATAGAATTTGAAGAAAAGTTTATTAATGGTTTGCCTGAATTGGATACAACTATTGAAAAAGGAAAGAAACTATCTGAAAGGTATCAGGAATTAAAGGATTATATACGCCTTTTGACAGTTTGTCTAACGAATTATCCGAAAATACTGACTGGCGGCGTTCCTGCGACAGATATAATGTTTCCTAATTCTTCTATGGAGCTTGTTGAACCAATATACAAAGGAAACACTGCAACACACTATTTTAATGAGCTTGTTGTAAAAAGTGTAATTTCATGTCTGAAGGGTTTAACTGATAACAATAAAATTGGAAAAAAAGTCAAGATACTTGAAGTAGGTGCTGGTTCAGGCGGAACAAGCCAGCTTATTTTTGAAGCAATACGTAAATATGGCTTTGAAGATTCTGTTGAGTATGTGTATACTGACATTTCAAAAGTATTTACAAATTATGGATATACTACATATGGCAGCAAATACTCATTTATCAAGTTTAAAATTTTGAATATAGAGAAAGAAGGTGTCTCACAAGGATTTGAAAATGCTGATTTTGATATTGTGATTGCGGCAAATGTTTTGCATGCAACTAAAAATATGAATAATACGATTCGCAATATCAAATCGTTAATGAAAAACAATGGCAGTTTAATTCTCAATGAAGCAACTTGTACTTTGGAATTTTCAACAATGACGTTTGGACTGACAGATGGCTGGTGGCTATTTAATGATTCTGAGATTAGAGTAAAAGGTTCTCCGATCTTAAGTAAAAAAGCATGGAAAGATTTACTATATATTAATGGATTTAAAAATATTAATGTACTTGGCAGCAGCAATATTTCAGGAAAAGAGATTTTTCAGAATGTAATCACTGCTTGCAGCGATGGAAAATATTATATCAATACAGAGTCTATAAACGAAAAATCTATAAAATCAGATTGTTTTAAGCCCGTTGTAATAAAAGATATAATTTCAGATTCTGATATAAAAAGCAAGCTTGTCAAAATAATTGCAAATGTTCTTCTGATACCTGAAAATGAAGTTAAAGCCGATGAATCTTTTATGGATATGGGAGCTGATTCAATTCTGGGTTCGCAAATCGTAACTCAGATCAATAATGAGTTTTCAATTGAAATAATGACCACAGATCTCTTTGAACATGTGAATATCGATAGCCTTTCAGATTTTGTAAGTCAGAAGTTGAATTGTATTGCAAGAGAAGATGAGCTTATTCATGAAGATATCGGAGCAGGAAAAATATCTAAAAAGTCAGATAACATTGATTATATAGATGCAATAAAGAAGATTATAGGTGATGTTCTAAATATTCCTATGGCAGAAATAGATATTGAGTCATCATTTATGGACATGGGGGTAGATTCAATTCTTGCAGGAAGACTGATAAGATCAATAAATGAAAAATTTGAGATCAATTTGGCTACCACAGAATTGTTTGAGAATGTAAATATTAAAAAACTTGCAGAATATATTTCTGAAAATGATGTTTTATCGATATTGAATAAACTGGAGGATAATATAATAAATGTTGATGAAGCGCTTGGATTATTGGAGGAAACCTGTTTATGAGTGATATTGAAAAGAGAAGGATTTTGAAGTTGATATATGAAAAGAAAATATCAGCTTTAGATGGCAAAAGGTTACTGTCGGCTTTGAAAAATGAAGCTAATGTAAAAAAAATCATCCCATCCAATGAAAAAAAGAATGTGACTAATAATTACAATGATATTAATGAAATTAAAGAAAGTGATATCGCTGTCATCGGCTTTTCTGGAAGATTTCCGGAAGCTGATGATGCAGAGCAATTTTGGGAGAATCTTATTAAACACAAAAACTGCGTAAGGGAAATCAATAGATGGAATCAAAAAGAATTTTATGATCCTACAATGCAGGATTCTCAAAAAAGTTACAGCAAATGGGGGGGCTTTTTAGAAAATATAGATGAATTTGATCCTTCATTCTTTAATCTTTCTCCCAAGCAAGCTGAACTAATGGAACCACGACAGAGACTATTTCTTGAAGAAGCATGGCATACAATGGAAAGTGCCGGATACAATAAAATGAAGATGAATGGGTTAAAATGTGGTGTGTTCATAGGATGCGAAGGTTCAACTGATTATTTTTCAAATATTGATAAAAGTCAGGCCGAAATTAATATCAATTATTTTTTAGGAAATTCAAATGCTGTTCTTGCATCAAGATTTTCGTATTTTACAAATATGAATGGTCCAACTGTCACTATTGATACAGCTTGTTCATCGTCATTGTGTTCTGTTCACATTGCTTGCGAAAGTATCATAGCAGGTGATTGCGATATTGCTATCGCTGGAGGGGCGTCGATATATGTAAATTATACTGGCTATGTTCTTATGAGCGGAATGAAAGCATTATCTCCAACCGGAAAATGCAGAGCATTTGATAATAATGCTGATGGTTTTGTTCCTGGAGAGGGTGTGGCAGCTGTTCTTCTGAAAAAGTTATCAGATGCCGTAAAAGATGGTGATACTATTTACGGAATAATAAAAGGAAGCGGTATGAATCAGGATGGCAAAACAAACGGTATAACCGCACCTAATGCTGCAAGTCAGACAAGGCTTGAAGAACGTATATATGAAAAATACAACATTAAACCGGAAACAATCGGTTATGTTGAAGCGCATGGAACAGGAACAAAACTTGGCGATCCTATAGAAGTAAAAGGCTTGATTGATTCTTTCAGAAAATTTACTGATAAGAAAGGTTACTGTGCAATAAGCTCTGTAAAGACTAATATAGGTCATTTGGGAGCAGCATCAGGCGTTGTGGGACTTATAAAGATTTTACAGTCATTCAGATATGAAGAAATTCCATCGCTTATTCACTTTGAAAAACTGAATTCCAATATTGAATTATATCAAAGTCCGTTTTATATTGCAGAAAAAAACATAGAATGGAAAAAAGATGAGAAAAGGGTCAGACGAGCTGCAATAAGTGCATTTGGTCATAGTGGTACAAATTGTCATTTAGTTATTGAAGAACCGCCAAAAACCTGTAACAGTGCAAAGTGGAATGGTTACATATTGTTGTTTTCAGCTGAAACTGAATATTCACTCCGTGAATATATAAAAAAGTTTACACAGTGGCTTGAAAATGCATCTCCTTCAATTTCAATGGAGTCTATTGAATATACACTTTTATGCGGAAGAGAAAAGTTTCGTTATCGTTATGCATTATATGGAAAAAATAAAGAAGAAATAATTACCTCTTTAAATGATTATATAGATAATTTAGAAAACACAGTTTTTAAAGAATGTGATTATGGACACTTTGAACATGAATTGATGGATACTTTAAAATACAACAGAAAAAATAACATTTATGATCCTGATTTATATTCACAAATAGTAAATGAACTTGAATGTAAAAAAGACATGTCATTTAATGAATTATATAAAGATACTGATGTTCATTATGTCCTTTTGCCAGGATATATATTTGAAAGAGAACGTTACTGGATTCCTGAGGTAATAAGATCTGAAAACATTCATATTCATAAAAGCGGGGGAATAATTGATGAGAATATCTCTTCATTTAATAATCAAAAATTCAAAATTATTTTTACAGGCAATGAGTATTTTTTGAAGGATCATATAATTTTCCAAAAAAGTATTTTACCTGCTGCCACATACATTGAAATTATAAGAGAAGCTGGACAAAAGAGCTTATTAAATAATGCAAATCATCTTAAAGATATTGTTTTTGAATCGAGTTATGAGTTCAATATTAATAATAATATCGTTTATATATCACTAGAACCTGAAGATAATGATTTATATAAGGCTAAGATTTTTCCCCCAAAAAAGTACACTGTACGGCTTTTTTGTATAATAATTCATTTTTGGAGTCTGATATTATTTGGAATGTTGACAAATTTATTAGTGAGGCTGATGATGTAAAAAATGGTGATAAATTATATTCATTATATGATTTGTCAGGTTATAATTACGGAAATAGTTTCAGAACGATTAAAAAAATATATTTAAAAAAGCATGAAGCATTGTGTTATCTTGTATTGAACAGAGAATTTGAAAATGACGAACTTATTCTAAATCCAGCATTATTGGATGGAGCATTTCAGACCGTTCTTACAATATGTGATTCTGATGAAAAAAGTTTAAAGGGAGTACCATATTCAATTTCAGAATTAAAAATATATGATAAAATACCTTCGGAGTGTTATGTATATGTCAGAAAGGGAAGTAATTCTCTAAATAAAAACAGAATAAAGAAGTATAATATATCTTTGTTCGATAAAAATGGTAAAATGGTTTTAGATATTGTTGATTTTACTACTGTTGGCGTTGAAGAAGATAATAAGAATAAGATGTCAATAGAAGAGATTTTATTGAAGGTAAAAAATGGAGATATCAGTGCTGAACAAGCAGATTTATTGTTAAGTGGGTGTATAAAATGAATGAACGCTTAGAAATTTTAAGAAAGATTCGGGATGGATCTTTAGATGTCAGTACAGCTGCGGCTCTTTTAAAGAATGATGGACATTATTACAATAACAATTCAATATTCTATATCAATTATGTGTATAAGAAATCAGAAATTGAATTGACAAATAGTAATTTGAGTCAGCATAATAAACTATTATTGATTAATGCAACTGAACAGAAAAATCGTTTTTTCCTTGATGAAGGATTTTATACAGATATGATCGGGCAAATAAAAGAAGAAAATGCAAGAGAAATAAGTGATAGCATTAAAGCATCTGATAAAAATATAGTGGTTGTATTTATGCTCAATAATGTAATGTCTGATTTTGAAAATGTGGAAAAACAAATTGAGACATTTCTTTATGAACCCTTTTATCTTGCAAAGGAACTTCAAAAAAGCCCATTAAAGAAAAAAATAGTTTTCTATTTTATTTCAGAAACAGTTAACAGTAAAATTCCACCTGTTCTTGAAGCGGTAAGCGGTTTTATGAGATGTTTGATTAAAGAAAATCCTCATTTTAGTTTTAAAACAATTGCTGTTCCGCAAAAACTATGGCAAATTGATAATAAATGGTTTTTAAAGGAACTTGAAAACAAAGATGAACAAATTGTGTATTCTGACAATTTAGAACGTTTTATAAAAAAGGCTTCATGGTCTGAGAAGCTTAATGTTGAGAGCAAAATAAAGCTGAAATCAAATGGTACATATATCGTTATTGGTGGATTAGGCGGTGTTGGTTTAATTGTTTCAAAATTCCTTAGAAGAAAATATAATGCTAAATTAGTTTTAACAGGCAGAAAACCTTTAAATGATGAGATTAAGAAAAAAATTGAAAGTAATTTTGAGGATGGCGGATTAGTAATTTATTATCAGTCGGATATTTCTGATAAACAAGCTTTTGATTGGGTTTTAACAGAAACAGAAAGAAATTTTGGTTCAATAGATGGTGTAATACATTGTGCTGGTATTGTGGATGATTCCTTGGTAGTTAATAAACAAAAGCAAAGAATCAGTAAAGTTATTGATGCTAAGATTTTTGGAACTAATAATATATTTGAACGACTAAATAAATATAAGGATGTATTATTTGTTCTTATGAGTTCAAATACAGCTATATTTGGTAATGCTGGTCAGTCAGATTATGGTTTCGCCAATGCATACTTAAATGGATTTGCAGAATATCACAAGGATGAAATGCGCATTGTTTCTGTAGATTGGCCTTTCTGGAAAGAAGGTGGTATGGAGTTTTTGTATTCAGATGAAGATAAAAAACAATTAGGAGTTTTACCATTGGAAAGTGCTGATGGATGTAATGCATTGGAGGCAGCAATTGGTTCAGGAAAAAATGTATTATCTGTTTTGTCAGGTGATAAAACAAAATTACAAAAACTTCTGAATAATCTAGAAACAATAGAACAGAAAACTGAACAGAAAACTGAACAGAAGATTAGTATTAAGTGTGAAGATGAAAAAATACTTGTTGAGAAAGCTCAAAATATTGTTAAGGAAGTAATATCTAAAGAAACAAAGCTTCCTGTTTCAAAAATCAATATTAATGATTCTTTTGAAAAATTTGGAATTGATTCTTTGATGGTTACAGATATGACAAAAGAACTTGAGGCGATATTTGGAACACTTTCAAAAACTTTGTTTTTTGAATATGCGAATATTAAGGAATTAGCGACATATTTGGCATCTTCTTATCCTCAAAAACTAATTTCTGAAAATAAGACAGGTATTGATTTCGCTGAATCAAATCAACAAATAGAACGTATAGAAGGTATTAAAACGGAAAAAGTCATTTCTGACAATTCCGAAAATGACGATATAGCTATAATCGGTATAAGTATAAAAGCTCCTAAGTCAGAAGATCAGTATGAATTCTGGGAGAATTTAAAGAATGGAATGGATTGTATAACTGAGATACCAAAAGATCGTTGGAATCACAGTAAAATATACGATCCTCAAAAAGGCATCAGAGGTAAAACTTACTCTAAATGGGGTGGATTTATAGATGATGTTGATAAATTTGATCCTCTGTTTTTTCAAATTTCTCCTTTGGAAGCTAAAATAATAGATCCTCAGGAGCGACTGTTCCTTGAAAATGTATGGCATTTGTTTGAAGACGCAGGTTATAGAAAAAAAGATATCGCCAAGAAAAAAATCGGTGTATATGTCGGAATTATGTATGGTCAGTATCAGATTTTAGGTGCAGAAGAAACTTTAAAAGGAAATCCTGTTGCTGTTGGATCTACATATGCATCTGTTGCTAATAGAGTATCATATTTTTTTGATCTTAAAGGTCCGAGTATGGCAATTGATACAATGTGTTCATCTTCTCTTACCACTGTTCATCTTGCTTGTGAAAGCATCAAAAGTGGTGAGAGTACGATGGCAATTGCAGGTGGAGTGAATTTATCGATACATCCTTCAAAGTATCTTATGCTTAGCCAGGGAGGTTTTGCTTCAACTGACGGAAGATGCAGAAGTTTTGGCGATGGCGGTGATGGATATGTGCCTGGAGAAGGTGTCGGTTGCATTTTATTGAAATCGTTGTCACAGGCAAAAGCAGATGGCGATATGATTTACGCAGTAATAAAAGGAAGTAGTATAAATCATGTTGGGAAAACGAGCGGATATACTGTTCCAAGTCCTGTTGCTCAAGCAGATGTGATCTCTGATGCAATCAGAAAAAGCAATATTGATCCAAAAACAATTGGATATATTGAAGCACATGGAACAGGTACTTTATTAGGGGATCCGATAGAGATAAATGGTTTACAGCGCTCATTCGGAAGTGTTGATGACATGGGACAGAAGTGTGCAATTGGTTCATTAAAATCAAATTTCGGACATCTTGAATCAGCAGCTGGGATAGCAGGCCTTATAAAAGTTGTTCTTCAACTGAAGCATAAAACTCTTGTGCCATCGATACATTCAGATGTGTTAAATAAAAACATAGATTTTGACAATTCGCATTTTTACGTTCAAAGAGAATTGAAATTCTGGAAACCCTATTTAGAAAATGTGAATGGTCATGACAAAGTTTATCCAAGAAGAGCTGGGGTAAGTGCATTTGGTGCAGGCGGTTCAAATGGTCATATTATCCTGGAAGAATATGATAATAAAGATATAATATGTGAAAGCAAGTATGATATGCATGAGGGCATCTTTATTATTTCAGCACATAGTAAATATAGTCTTGAAAAGTATGTAAGAGCCATGCATAATTATGTTTCTGAACTTCTTGAAAATAATAAAAATTGTTCAGGATCTTATGATAATAAAAATGTAGAAAATGATATTTTTAGGATTATCGGTAATATTGTCGGTGTTGAAACCAGTGATTTATCTTTAGATACGGAATTAGACGAGCTAAGTCTCGATTCATATCTTATTAAACTGCTTTGTGAGGAGTTAAGAAAGAACTTCTCAAAGGATATATCAGTTGATTATATAAATCAGTGTCAAAAACTATCCGAAATAATATCTTTTTATAATAATTATCAAAGTACTGACGTAAACATGGAAAGCGATCGTTCTGATCTTTTTATAAGGCTGATCTATACACTGCAGACGAAAAGAGAGAATATGAAAGAACGAATAAGCTTTGTCGCACATAGTCTGGATGAAGTAAAAGAAAAACTAGAAAAGATAAATGATGGCATAAATGATAATGGAATTTTTATTTCGTCAAAACAATCTGATACTTCTGCATTTGATATGCTCGATCAAGAAGAGCGTGATATGATTATGAGTAAGTATGCTAAAAGTAAACGCTATGAAGTTTTAGCAAAACTATGGACTATGGGAGAAGACATTGACTGGCAGGCAGTTTTTGGTTATGATAATATTAAAAAGATTAAACTGCCATTATATCCGTTTGAAAAAGAGAGGTGCTGGCTACCTCAAACCGATTATGATTCCATTACTCAATTACGTAATTCAGATGAAATAAAGTTTTATCAAAAATCATGGATGCAATCTGAAATTTCAGAATATAAGAATGATGTATTTCCGTCTGCACTAATTATTTTAACAGAAAAAAGTGCTATTACTTTTTTAGAAGCCGAAAAACACATTAAAAAAGGTATAATTGTTTTTTTAGGAGAAAAAGAATATAATACGGTTAATTCTGATTGTAAAATCTATTATCTTGATATAAGAAAAGATGATTACTATAATTCAGTAGAAAAAATAATTGAAAATGAGGATTTTGAAGTTATATTAGATTTTTCTGAAATTGATTATCATACTGTAGACGGACTGTATAGGTATGTTTTTTTTATTCAAAAAGTATTAAAATCAAGAATGCATCAAAAAACAGCATATTTTAAAATTTCAAATGGTTTGGAAGAGCTTAATCGTTCTTCATATAAGGAAAATCCTGTTATGGCATCACTTGCAAAAATATCAGGAAGTGAATATAGAAATATATTTTCAAAGAAGATTGATTATGATGACATCAATTCTGATCATTTATTTGAAATACTTTATAATGAATATTGTGAACAAAGCGATATAACTGAAGTCTTATACAATAAAGGTATCAGATATGTACCATATCTGAAAAAAATAGATATTAAGTCTGAATCAGAAGTAAGCAGATATAAAAATACAGGTTTATATATTATTTCAGGTGGATTGCGTGGTATTGGTGCAATGATTTCTCGCCATTTAGCATATAATGGTGGCAAGTATTTTATGCTTATGGGGGTTAAGGAACTGCCGCCAAAAGAACAGTGGCAAAATAAGGATAATTTGGCAGATAACGAAAAGGAGAAAATAGAATTAATAGAAGAATTGGAGAAGATGGGGTGTACTGTATGGTTTTATTCAGGTACGATCAGCAATTCTTCTAGACTTAGAGAATGCATTTCAGAAGCGGTAGCAGTTTCTGGTGGACTTAACGGAGTTGTTCATTGTGCAGGTTATGTTTCAATGGAAAATCCTTCTTTTATTAATAAAAATGAAGAGGAGTTAGCGCGTGTCTTTGAACCGAAGATTAATGCCCTGGAAGTCCTTCATGAAATGACATATCGGTATGTTCCTGAATTTTTTGTTCTTTTTTCTTCAGTTTCATCTGTTTTTCCGAGAATGGCAACAGGATTAAGCTTTTATTCTGCAGCAAACAGCTATATGGATTATTTTGCCGAATATAAAGTTTCAGAAGGTAATGATTATTATTGTTCCATTAATTGGCCTAATTGGAATGAAGGCGGTATGGGAAAAGTAGATAATCAGGTTTATCAGGAAAGTGGTTTAAAAGGAATCCATACAGAAGAAGCATTAGAAGCGTTTGATTATATTGTGAATTACCACAGGGCTTCTCAGATAATTGTTTTAAAAGTAAATGAAGATAAATTTGATACTTCTGTAATGTTCAGAAAAAAATGAATAATCTCCTTGAAAATTCATCTATAAATGGAAAAAAGAATAGTTCACATACCTCGGTTAAAGAAGAAAGTAAGTGGCTTAAGAAACTTGTAGCTGAAACTTTATTCATTGCTGAGGAGAAAATCGATGATGATGTTCCTTTAGGTGAATATGGTGTTGATTCTATTCTTGTTGCAGAACTTGTCAAAAAGCTCGAAGAACGTCTTGATAGTAAGGTAGAACCATCTGTTATTCTCGAAAATCAAACAATATCACAGCTTTCAAGCTATATCGAATCACATTATAATATTAAAAATATAGAAGATAGCAATAAAAAGTCTGAAAATACTCAAATCATTTCAAATACAGGATCGCAATCGGTAAATACTGTAAATAATATTTCACATTACTCTGGAAAAATAGCTGTAGTTGGTATGGCATGCAATTTTCCAAAGTCACCTGATATTGACATATTTTGGGAGCATTTGCAAAACGGCGATGATTGTATTTCAGAAGTCCCTGTTGATAGGTGGGATATAAATGAGTATTATTCTTGCACTATAGAAAAAGGAAAAAGCATAAGTAAATGGGGGGGATTTATAGAGGAAATAGAAATGTTTGATCCTGAATTCTTTATGATAAAAAAGAAGAAGCTGCATTTATTGACCCATCAATTCGCTTGATGCTGGAGATTACAGATGATGTTATAAATGATGCAGGATATGACAAAAAGGAATTGTCTGGTAAGAATGTAAGCGTTTTTACAGGAGCAAGAATCTGGAATTGTCAAGAAAAGTGCAGTCAGAAAATACCCAAAATCTAAAATAGGCAGATATCAGGCGGCGTGATTAGAAGGCTCTCTGGAAGATCTGAGTGCCACAGGTGGGAGCCCGCCTTCATTA
>Ga0255342_1000724_pt1 | contig 52394 bp, 47 predicted proteins | sample wastewater_treat_3_FD_192416 | JGI IMG/M metagenome (GOLD analysis project Ga0255342, IMG submission 192416) | Wastewater microbial communities from Lulu Island WWTP, Vancouver, Canada - plant14 | ecosystem: Engineered > WWTP > Wastewater > Unclassified | place: Canada: Vancouver, British...
GCCGATCACCTTGAGCCCGTACCGGCGGATTTTCTGCACGAGCGGGACGAAGTCGCGGTCGCCCGATGCCACCACGATCGTCGTCGGCGGGGACTGCACCAGAGTCATCTCCAGAGCGTCCATCGCGAGCTGGATGTCTCCCGTGTTCTTGCCGCGGAAGTTCGTGGTCAGCATGATCATTTCCACCGTGCTGTCGTGGAAGTCGGAGATGTACTGGCTTAGCGGCTCCCTCGTCCAGTCCCCGTAGGCCCTCGTGCATCGGATCGTTCCGTCCTCACGCAGGCGCTCCAGTAGAACGTCAATGTCGAAGGGCACTCCTGCTTTGGGGCAGGCGGATGCAAGGTTCTCCGCATCAATAAAGACCGCAATCGTGTCGGTATCGGACATAAACCCTCCTGACAGCAGATCCCGAAAGTCACGCGCGCCCAAAAAACCCGGCGCGGCAAGCCGCCGCCGGCTACACACATATTGACCGGCGCAGAGGCGAAAATGTCACGCCCGCCGCGCGCTACAGCGCTATGACCCGCTTCTCCTCGATGCTCCTGTGCGCGCCCACCGCCATGCGCGTCGCCTGAAGCCCGTCGAATCCGTCCGCCCACACACCCGCCGGACGCGAATCCAGCCCGTGCTCCTTCACATGCTGCACGTTGTAAACGAAGTCCTCGATGCTCTCGATGCCGTACCCGCCGTACCAGGTCGCCCCCAGCTTGTCCTTGAACTCCCTGAAGAAGTTGTTGTTGTACGTCCGCATCCCGCCGTCGTCCATGCACGCCCGCGTTCCGCGATCCTGCGTGTCTATCTCGAACAGCCCCTGCGTGCCGACAATCCGGCAGCCCTGGTTCACGATCGCTTCGAACCCGCGCGGGATGATCCACGACACGTCAAACGAGAACGCGCACCCGTTCGCGAAGTCGATCTTCGCGTTCACGCAGTCGAACGTGTCCACCCCGAACTGCTCCTTGAGGTACTTCCTCGACCCCGTCGCGAACACCTGAACCGGCTCGCTCCCCACGATCCAGCGGATCACGTCGAAGAAGTGCACGCCCAGGAACCACGCCGGGGAGCTGTTCGGCGCCCACTGCGGGAACCACTCGATCGGCACTTCTATCCGGTCTTCCATGTGCGCCTGCCCGTAGAGCGGAACGCCGACTTTTCCGGCCTTCACCGCCTCGTGCGCCGCCTGATGATCGGGGTCGTAGCGCTTGTGAAAGTCCACCTGAAGGAAGACGCCCGCCTTCTCGCAAGCGGCGATGATCTCCTTGCAGCCCTCTTCGGTCACGTCCATCGGCTTCTCGGTGAGAATGTGCATGCCCGCCGCCGCCGCTTCCAGCGCAACTGGCCGGTGCGTGTGATCGGGGGTCACGATGGTGATCGCCTCCGGCTTCGCCTTCTCGATCATCTCGCCAAGGCTGGCGAACCCGGGAACCCCGAACTCCTCCTGCCGCAGCTTCCGTTGCTCGTCCTTGAGCTCCGCGAAGCCCACAAGCTCCACGTCGCCTCTCTTCGCCATCTGCGTGAACGTGCGAAAGTGCATCAGTCCGAAGATGCCCGCGCCGACGATTCCGATTCTCACTGGTTGCTTCATTGTGTCCTTGCCTGCCTTGTCCGCCCTCAGCGCGCCACCCCGCACCAGGACAGTATAAAACGCGCGACGATCTTCGCCGCTGTCACGATATCGCTCATCTGAATGCTCTCGATGTCCGAGTGCGCCATCAGCAGATCGCCCGGTCCGAAAACGATCGTCGGCATCCTGCCCCGGTGATAGAACAGCCGGGCGTCGCACGACGCCAGAAAACCCGTCACCTCCCCCGCGCCCCGGACGGCCACCGAAGCGTCCCGGAACGCCGCCACCGCCGGATGATCCTCCGGCGTCGCGTACGCCTCGTTCTGCAGCTTCTCGAACACGACGCTGGCCGTGATTCCGCGCTGCCGGGCGGCCTGGGCCACTACCGCCGTCATCTCTTCGCGAATCTGACCGAGGTTCTTGTTAGGCAGGAAGCTGACGCCTCCTTCCGCCTCGGCGGTCGCGGGAACCTTCGCCGGCCAGTCGCCCGCCCGCACGATGCCGATGTTCACATGCACCGGGCTCGGGTTGTCCGGGAAGAGCGGCACGCCCTGCGATTCGGCCACCAGCCGCGCATCCCACTCACGAACGGCCGCCAGAACGGCTTCGAGGTTCTCGAACGCGCTCTGCCCCTCCCACCAGCGCCCCATGTGAGTGGGGACGCCCTCCGTCGTGATCTTGAACCAGATGGCGCCCCGGTTCGCGGGGTGGATACCGAAACTCGTTGGCTCGAGCACCAGCGCCGCATCGCGCGGCTCGGCCTGGCGCACCCACGCCAGAGCGCCGTTGCCCCCCACCTCTTCTTCCGTCACCGCCACTCCCACGCACTCGCCGTCCAGCGTTATGCCCGCCTGCTTTATCGCGAGCATCGCCAGAACCCAGGTCACGACCTGCCCCTTCGCGTCCGCCGCGCCGCGGCCCCTGATCGTGTCACCGTCTATCACCGGCTCGAACATTGCCGGGTTCTCGGCGGGCACGACGTCGGTGTGACTGTTGACGAAGAGACTCCTGCCGCTCCCGCGCGAAGGCAGAAAGGTCTTCAGGTTCGGCACGTGCCTGCCGTCAAGCGAGTGATGCGAGTAGTTCGGGTCCGATTCGATGTCCGGGTCGGCCGCGACCATCTCCGCGGGCATGCCGTGCTCGCGCAGCCACGAAGCCAGGAACTCCTGGACCTCGTCCTCCTTGCCTCCGACGCTCGGAAACCGGATCATCTCCGTCAGAAGCGTCCGGGCGTCGTCCGCAAGCGCGTCAATCTGGTTTGCGGCCGCCGATGCGGCCGCTTCGGCGGCCTGCTGCCTTTCCGGTTCGGGGTTTGTCAATGCGTTATAGCTCCTGCAATATGCTTCTGGGGATGGCGGCAGGCGTCAGAGTGGCCTGTCTCTCAGCCGCCCGCGCGCAACCGCGCCCTCATCTATCTTACACGCGGGCGGCGGCTTGTCCTTCGGCGCGAACCCCGCGCGGGCGAAGGAGACGCGGCGCGCAGGGAAGAATCAGGGGTGTGTCATGCTCGCTGTTGCACTTGCAGCCGTCCTCCTTGTCCTCACAGCCCCGGCGTTCGCCGGCGGCTTCACCGTCGCGCCCGCTCCGGAACTGGATGCCCTGTTCCAGAACACCGAAGGCTGGATCGGCGCGGACGGCGATTACTCCGTGCCGCTCGGCGACGGAAGAACTCTTTGGCTGTTCAGCGATTCGTTCGTGGGGCGCGTCGAGAAGGGCGCCCGTGCCGGAGCCGCCATGGTCAACAACTCCGCCGCCATTCAGCAGGGTGATCGGGTCTCCTTCTACTATGGCACAAAGGCGGACGGCAGCCCGGACGCGTTTGTCCGCCCGAACGATGGCCGGGGCTACTACTGGCTGTTCGCGGGCGTCAGGGCCGCCCACGATCTGTTCTTCTTCCTGATGCGCGTCGAGAACACGGGCGGCGGGGGCGCTTTCGGGTTCCGGGGGTTCGGGGCCAACCTCGCGCGCGTCACAAACCCGGGCGACCCGCCGGACAGGTGGCGAATCGAGCAGCTTGAGTTCCCCTTCTGCGATTACGGCGAAGGCCACAACATATCATTCGGCCGGGCAATCCTGAAAGAGGGCAGATGCATCTACGTGTACGGGCTGGATAGCAGGAAACTGCCGGCATCGCAGGCGCCCGGGATGGTCGTGGCGCGGGTGGACGAAGACAAATTCGCCCGGTTCGACGCGTGGCAGTTCTACAACGGGCACGGGTGGAGCGAGGATTTCCGCGCAAGCGCGCGCGTCTGCCCGGGCATCCCCTCCGAGTTCTCCGTCACGTGGCAGCCGCTCCTCAAGAAGTATGTCGCCGTATACACCGAAGGCGGCATCTTCGGAGTTATCTGCATGCGCACCGCGCCATCGCCAACCGGCCCATGGTCAGAGCCGGTCAGGCTGTTCGAATGCCCCGACCGGCTCTGGCACAAAGATGCGTTCTCGTACGCAGCGAAGGCGCACCCGTCTCTGGCGGCGGACGACGAACTGGTCATCAGCTATGCAACCAACTCCGGCAACTTCGGCGACCTCATCGCCGACGCCCGGCTCTACTGGCCGCGCTTCATCCGCGTCACCTTCAACGCCACCGCGGCACACGGCCGCTGATTCGTCAGTCAGGCACAGCGGCTGAAAGAAGCGTCTCGCACGTCGCGGGGGGCGGGTTGGGGAAGAGCCGCGCCCGTGTGGCCCACAGGCCGTCACGTGAGGTCTCCCTTGCCTGCATCGTCACCGGCGCGGCGAGCGGCTTGCCGTCTGTGTCCAGAAGCTGGTACGTCGCCTGCTCTGCGCCCACGCGAACCAGCCCGAAGCTGGGGGCGTTGACGGGGTTGTCGCGCGGTCCCTTCACGGATGTCCCCGAGATCCACTGGACGCCGTTGTGGACCGGGGCCGTGTAGCGGTGGATGTGCCCGAACATATACCCCGAAACGCCCGCTTCACTGAGAGCTTTGTCCACCCACGGCTGCGTTCCGTATGGATGGTGCCGGAATACGAACACGAACGGATAACCCGCCGTGTTCGCGTAGCGTAGCTCGCGCTCCAGCCACTGCTGCTGCTCACCATGGCGGCGGAGCTGATAGGCGTCGCCCTTCACCTCTTTGTCGCCCGTGTAAGATGTCAGATTGATGAAATAGGCATTCTGGCGCCCGAAGGCGTAGAACCCGCGCCCGAAGATGCGTTCGTAGTTCAGAAGGCCCCGGTTCCCCACCTCGGCCTTCCACGGTTCGGCCGTTGCCGGCCGCGCCGCGTGCGCCGTGTCGTGGTTGCCGGGAATGAGATACACGGGCGCCTTGACGCTCTGCGCCCAGGCGGCCACATTGGCGAACTCGATGTTCGCGCCCGCCTCGCTGAGATCTCCCGTGACGATCACGAAATCAGGATTCGCGCGGTTGACCGCATCGGTGATCGCCTTCCGATTGGCGTTCCAGTTCTTCCACGCTCCCGCATTGACCCAGTTCTGGTCTCTCAGGCCCAGCTTCGGGTAGAGGGCCGTGTCGCCGGTTATGTGAATGTCCGTCACGTGAGCGAACGTGAAGTCCGCGCTTGCCCCTCCCGCCGGCGCCAGGAGAGCCAGGAGGGCCGCAAGCATGCAGTATCGCCGCATCGTCATGGGTTTGAAATACGTCCTTTCATAAGAAACGCGGCCCGGGACGCTGCCCGCGCCGCCTCGAAGCTTCCCTCTCCCGTCAATGCTTTCCTGTCCAGTGCTCGATGAACTGCGTCTCCCTCAAAGCGGAGAAACGCATCACCGCCACGTCTTCCGGCGGCAGATGCGCCCGCGAAACAACGCCGATCAACTCCGATTCCACGATCTCGACGCCTTCGCCCGCCGCGCGCTGCCCCACGAAATCGAACACCTGCCGCGCTGAGCACCGGTCCGGCTGCGTGACATTCGTCGAGACCTGCGTCAATCCGCGGCTCGCCAGCGTCAGCCCGAGCGCCCGCACCCCCGCCATACCGTCCCCGGCGTCGCGCATACGGCGAATCGCCGCGGCAATCCTGCGCGCCGGGCCGGGGTCAGACGTGTCCAGATTCACGTTGTAAGCCACAAGCGGGCCGCGCGCCCCCACGGCAATCGCGCCCGCAGAGGGGTGAAACGCCTCGGGCCCGAAGTCCGGAGCGCACTCTCCTGTCAGCGCCGCGCCGAGCCCTCTCGCTCCCAGCTTTCGCACCCGGGCCAGGCTCTCACGGTCTGCCCGCGCCGCGCTCTTCTCATACAGATACACCGGCAGATCCAGTTCGGCGGCCAGCCGCCGCGCAACCGCCACGCTGAGCGCAACCGCGTCAGTCATGGAGCAGTCCCGCAACGGAACGACCGGCGCCACGTCCAGCGCCCCGAAGCGCGGATGCTCTCCCGAATGCGTCCGCAGGTCAATCTGCCTCACCGCCGCCCGCGCGGCCTCCAGCAGGCCGCTTTCCACGCCGGCGGCGCTCCCGAAGAACGCCACCACCGCGCGATTGTGGTCCGCGTCCATGGACGCGTCCATTACCGTCGCGCCAACTCCGGCAATCGCCCCGGCGATGCTGTCCACGACAGCGCTCCGCCGCCCCTCGCTGAAGTTCGGGACGCACAGCAACAGCGGCTCACGTTGTATGGGACTGATCAAGACAGGGCCAACATAACACAGCAGCGCCCCACAGGAGTCCGGCTCCTCTGGAACGCTGCCGAAAAACAGGCTCTCACTTCTGGCTTGGTTGCCCGGTCTGCGGCCGTCACGCGACGCCGGGTTCCAGCTTAGGCTTCACCTCGAGGCCGCGCCGGGACCCTTCTGGCGGCTCGCCAGCCTCCGGGGCGACCGGCTCGCCGCCTTCGTCCGGAGGCGAACCGCTTGCCACGCGCGGGCTGACGCCCGCCATCAACTCCTCGAACTGCTCGCGCTCGATCGTTTCCTTCTCGATGAGCACGTCCGCGATCTCGTCCACCTTTTCGCGGTGGGCGGCCAGGATGCCGACGGCCCGGTCGTAGCAGGACTCGATGATCTTGCGCACCTCGACGTCAATCTTCTGCGCGACCTCTTCCGAGTAGTTGCGGTCCTCCATAATGTCGCGCCCCAGGAACGGGTTGCCGTGCCTGCGCCCCAGCGTCAGCGGCCCGATCTCATCGCTCATGCCGAACTCGCAGACCATCCTCCTGGCGATGTCCGTTGCCCGGTCCAGGTCGCTGTTCGCGCCGGTGGTCATCTCGTCGAATATGAGCTTCTCCGCCGCGCGTCCGCCCAGAAGACCCGTAATGTCGTCCAGCAGCTCGTCGCGCGTCGTCAGATACTTGTCCTCGCCCGGAAGCGGCATCGTGTAGCCAAGCGCCAGTCCGCGCGGCAGTATCGAGACCTTGTGCACCGGGTCTCCGTGCGGAAGCACTTCCATCACAACAGCGTGTCCCACCTCGTGATATGCGACCACGCGCTTCTCCCGCTCGTTGATCAGCCTGCTCCGCCGCTCTGGCCCGGCCACCACCCGGTCCACCGACGCCTCGAACTCCTCCATCCCGATCTTCGTCTTCTCGCGACGAGCGGCCAGAAGCGCCGCCTCGTTCACCAGATTCGCGAGGTCCGCGCCCGAGAATCCCGGCGTCCGCCTCGCGAGCGACTGAAGGTTCACATCTTCCGTAAGCGGCTTGCCCTTCACATGCACGCCCAGAATCGCCTCGCGCCCCGACGCGTCCGGGTTGTCCACAATCACGCGGCGGTCAAAGCGCCCCGGGCGCAGAAGCGCCGGGTCCAGCACGTCCGGGCGGTTCGTAGCGGCCAGCAGAATAACCCCCGAGTTCGGGTCGAAGCCGTCCATTTCCACCAGAAGCTGGTTCAGGGTCTGCTCGCGCTCGTCGTGACCGCCGCCGAGCCCCGCGCCCCGCTGGCGTCCAACGGCATCAATCTCGTCTATGAAAACAAGGCTCGGGCGGTTCGCCTTCGCCGTGTCGAAAAGATCGCGCACGCGCGAAGCGCCCACCCCCACGAACATCTCCACGAAATCCGATCCGCTGATGTGGAAGAACGGCACGCCGGCCTCACCCGCAACCGCCCGCGCGAGCAGCGTCTTGCCGCACCCCGGAGGCCCCAGCAGAAGCACGCCCTTCGGAATCTTCGCCCCGAGCGCCTTGAACTTGTTCGGGTTCTTAAGGAACTCGACGATCTCCTCGAGTTCTGTCTTCGCCTCTTCCACCCCCGCCACATCGTCGAACGTCACCTTCGGAACGTTCTCCGACACGCGCTTGGCGCGGCTCCGCCCGAACGCCATGGCCTGGTTGCCGCCCTGCTGCGCCTGTTTCAGGAAGAACATCCAGAGGCCGACGATAATCAGAATGGGGAGCAGCCCCAGAAGCAGGCTCTGCATCGCGTCCGACACAACCGGCGGCTTCAGCTCGAACTTGACTTTGGCGTTCGTGAGAGCTGTGTACAGCGCCTCGCGGTCTCCGGGGTCGGGAATACGCGTGCGGAACTTGTTCTCCTTGTTGTCCTCGAAAAGGAACTGGTCCTTCTGGATGTAGCCGGAGTTGACGGGCGAGGGGGTTTTCTGCAGCATGGCGATGAGTTCACTCAACGGGACGTCCGTCGTTTCCTTCACCGGGCCGCGCAGGCTGCCGCCCCGCGAAATGAAGACAACGATCATCACCGTCGCCATCACCATAATCAGGTTTTTGAAATTGCGGTTCAAGTGGTGACCTCCGGGGTTCCTCCGGCAACCCCTGACCGGATTATAACACCTATGCTTCCCGGCGGCTGAGACGAAGCCTCGCGGCTCCCCTCTCCATCCTTTAGAACGCGCCTGCCGCCGAAATGGGTTCCTTCGGCCCCGTTGTGCCCGGCGTGCTATAATCGCGGCGTCATGAAGCAAGCCATAATCGCGACTCTGCTCCTGTTTTCCGGTTTCCCTGCTTCCGCGGACAGGGCGTGGGACTTCGCCTCCGCCGGATCCGCGCTCGGATGGACGACGAACGCCGACATCTCCCGATGCCAGCCCGGTCCGAAGGGGCTTGTCTGCGAGACCCGCGGCGGCGACCCCGTGTTCACGCTCGGTGGCCTCTCCATCCCCGCCAGCAATCGCCAGTTTCTCGAAATAGAGCTCGAGACCGGCCGCCAGGAAGACTGGCGTGTGTTCTGGGCAAACAGCACCGAGGGCCGCTACGGCGGCTTCGAGCAGGAGAAGAGCGACGCCTTCAAAGCCCTGCCGGGCGGGTTTCGCAAGTATCGCCTCTATCCGTTCTGGCAGCAGGAGGGCAGGATAGTCCAGCTTCGTCTCGACCCCCCGGACGGCGGCGGCTCGAAGTTCACCCTGAAAGCCATCCGCCTGCTCGAGACCCCGGCGGCCGCGGCTGCCTCGCGCCCGGCGTGGAGCTTCAACGCAACGGACAACGGCTGGAGCCCGGCCACGAATGTGACGGTAACATCCAGGCAGTCCTCGGGCTGGCGTCTCACCACAACCGGCGCGAAGCCTCTGCTCCTCAGCCCGCCGCTCAGAGTCCCGGCCGACAACCACCTCTGGGCGTCCGTCACCCTCACAGCGTCCGCGGGCGATACCTGCCTGCTCTACTGGGCCACCGACCGCAAGCCGGGGCTTCAATCGGCTTCGTTCAAGCTCAAGCCCGACGGGCAGAGCCACGTCTACAACCTCGACATGGGCGCTGAAGAGAACTGGGGCGGCAGCATTGTGGCGCTGGGCTTCGGGCCGCCGGGCGACGAGGGCGCGGTCTGCACACTGAAGTCGCTGTCGCTCGGAAGCAGCAGGGGAGGGGGACCCGAACTGAACATTGCGGCCCTCGCCCTGGCCGACCCGATGGTGCGGGCGGGAAAGAGCACGAAGATCGAGGCGCGCCTGACGAACACCGGAGGAGCGCCAACCGGCCCGGTGAAGCTCCGGCTCGCGCGCCCGGCGACCATCTCCGTCAGCGGCGCGCTCGAGGCGGAGATCCCCGCGCTGAGCCCGGGCGAGGAAGCAGTCCATTCCTGGACTGCTTCGAGTTCCACCGCCGTTTCCGAGACGCTCAGGGTCCAGGCGGCGGCATCCGGCGCCGCCGCCGCATCGGCGAACGCCACTGTGCGGTGGCAGCCCGCGCTGCCCGCCGGAACCCCGGCATCAGCTTCTTACGTTCCCGCCCCGAAACCGGCGCCGACAGGCGATTACACGGTCGGCTGCTACTACTTCCCCGGATGGCACACGTACGAGCGATGGTCGGTGCTGAATGGCTTCCCCGAGCGAAAGCCGCTGCTCGGATACTACCGCGAGGGCGATCCGGAGGTCGCCGACTGGCACGTCAAGTGGGCGCTGGAGCACGGCATCAGCTTCTTTGCGTTCGACTGGTACTGGAGCGCGGGCGGACGTTCTCTGGAGCACGCCCTGCATGACGGGTTCCTGAAGTCCCGGTACTTCAGCCAGATGAAGTTCTGCCTGCTCTGGGCGAACCACAATCCGCCGAAGACGTCGTCCATGGCCGACATGGAAGCGGTGACGCGCTACTGGATAGACAACTACTTCAAGCGGCCGGAGTACCTCAAGCTGAATGGCCGGCCGGTTGTCATCATCTTCTCGCCCGCGCGCTTCACCGACGACATGGGCATCGAAGGAACGCGCAAGGCGCTCGAGCGCTCGCGCGAACTCTGCCGTCAGGCCGGAGCCGGCTCCGCGTACTTCATCGCCTGCACTTATCCGCAGCAGGCCGCCATCAAGGTGCTCGAGCAGGAAGGGTACGACGCCCTGACGGGCTACAACTACCCGTCCGCCGGAGACAGGGGGAATCTCGTCGCCCCGTATGCCGACAACATCACCGGCTACCAGGAGTTCTGGGACAGCATCTACCGCGCCAGCACTGTTCCCTACATCCCGGTCACGGACCCCGGCTGGGACTCGCGGCCGTGGCACGGCCATTCGGCCCGCGTCCGCACCGGCAAGCACCCGGATATGTTCGCGAAGATGCTCCGCAACGCGAAAGCCTTTGTGGACACCCCGGGCCGAAGGCTGCCGCAGGGCAAGAAGATAGTCCTCGCCGAGGCGTGGAACGAGTTCGGCGAAGGTGACTTCATCGAACCCACGGCGGAGTTCGGCTTCGGCTATCTGGACGCCGTGCGCGACGTCTTCTCGACCGCTCCGCGCGAGCACGCGGACCTCGTTCCCTCCGACGTCGGCCTCGGGCCTTACCAGATCGAACCGGCGAAGCCCTCCTCCGCGTTCGAGTTCAACAGTGCGGCGCGGGCGCCCACCTCGCAGAACATGAAGGATGTCGCTGTCCGGGACGGCGCTCTCGTGGGAACGTCTCTGAACAACGACCCCGCCTTCTACATAGACGTGGGTAGCCTCGACGCATCGAAACTCCGCTGCATCGAGCTTCGCCTCAAGGTGAGCGCGGGCAAGGAGGCGCAGCTTTTCTGGACGCACGCCGGGGCCGGATTCGTCGAGCCGCGCAGCACGCGGTTCTTGCTCACCCCCGGCGATCAGTACCGGGTCTATCGCATCAACCTGTCCGCGGCTCCGCGATGGAGCGGCAAAGTCCGTTCGATCCGGCTCGACATGACCGACGCCGCGGGCGCCAGCGTCGCGCTCGACTACGTCAGATTTCTGGAGTCCTGCCCGTAGGGGGCCCATACAGCGATGCTTCACAAACCCACACGCTTGGAACACGATCTCATCGGCGCGCTGGACGTGCCGGCGGATGCGTACTACGGCATCCATGCGCTCAGGTCGGCGCGGACGTTCTCGCTGGCGGGCGAGGGATTGCATCCCGCGCTCATCGTGGGGCTGGCGCAGGTCAAGAAGGCCTGTGCGCTGGCGAACAGCCGCGCCGGGTTGCTGGCGTCCGAACTGGCGGATGCCATCGCGCGGGCGGCGGATGAAGTCGCGGGCGGCGAGCTGCACGGGCAGTTCATCACCGACGCGCTGCAGGGCGGGGCCGGCACGTCGGCAAACATGAACGCGAACGAAGTGCTGGCGAACCGGGCAATCGAACACCTCGGCGGCGCTCCGGGAGACTACTCCGTGGTCCATCCCGTGGACCATGTCAATCTCTCGCAGTCCACCAACGACGTCTTTCCGACGGCAGTCAGGGTGGCCTGCCTGCAGCAGCTCGGCGGCGCTGCCGCGGCCATGAGCAGGCTGCAGGAGGCGCTGCAGGCCAAAGAAGTGGATTTCGCCGATGTCCTGAAGCTCGGGCGTACCGAGATGCAGGACGCCGTGCCGATGACGCTGGGGCAGGAGTTCGCGGCATGGGCGCAGGCGGTCAAGCGCGACTGGTGGCGGCTGTACAACGTCGGCGAGCGGCTGCGGCAGGTGAATCTGGGCGGAACGGCCGTCGGCACGGGGCTGAACGCCGACAACCGCTACATCTTCATCGTCTGCGACATTCTGCGCGCCATCACGGGCCTGCCCATCGCCCGCTCCGAAAACATGGTGGACACCACTCAGAACTGCGACGCGTTCGTCGAAGTATCCGGCCTCGTGAAAACCGCGGCCGCCACTCTGGCCAAGATCAGCGCCGACCTGCGCCTGCTCTCCAGCGGGCCCCGCGCGGGCCTGGCCGAAATCACCCTCCCGGAGATTCAGGCAGGGTCGTCCATCATGCCCGGCAAGGTGAACCCCGTCATTACCGAAGCCGTGAGCCAGGCGGCCTTCCAGATTCAGGCGTCCGACCTCGCCATCACGCTCGCCGCTCAGTCCGGTCAGCTCGACCTGAACGCTTTTCTACCCTCCATTGCGCACAACCTGCTGAAAAGCCTCGATCTGCTGCAGCGCTCGGCCGATCTGCTGGGCGAGAAGTGCATTCGCGGAATCGGCGCCAATCGCGAGACCTGCGCCGGGCACGCCGAGCGCGCTCTGGGACTGGCGACAGCGCTGGTCGGCCACATCGGCTACGAGAAGGCGACCGGGGTCGCGCGCGAAGCCGCCGCCCGAAATCTCACCGTGCGCGAAGTCGCGCTGGAGAAGGGGCTGCTGAGCGCTGAAGAACTGGACCGGATTCTCTCGCCGAACGAGATGACAAAGCCCGGAATACCCGCACGCAAGCAGCCCGGCGCGCTTTGACGTAATATCGGAAGTGCCATGTCCTCACTGAACCAGACGCCTTCGGGCGAACGCCTTCACATCAGCATATTCGGCCGCCGAAACAGCGGCAAGTCGAGCATCATCAACGCGCTCACAAAGCAGCAGCTCGCCATCGTTTCCGAGGTCGCCGGAACCACCACCGACCCTGTCTCCAAAGCGATGGAACTCCTGCCGCTCGGCCCGGTCGTCATCACGGACACAGCGGGTCTGGACGACACCGGCGACCTCGGGCAGCTTCGCGTGGAGAAGTCGCTCAAGGTTCTGGAGCGCACGGATATCGCCATCGTCGTCAGCGATGCCACTCAGGAGCCAGGAGAGTGGGAGGACACGCTCGCGCAGCAGATAGCTTCGCGCAAGATCCCTCTCATCGTCGCGGCGAACAAGAGCGATCTCGCTTCGGCGGCGGGGTGGGAGGCGTGGGCCGCCGAGCGCAAGCTGCCCTTCACCTCTGTGAGCGCGCTCACGGGCGAAAACATCGAGCGCCTGAAGGGCCTGATCGTCACCCACGCGCCGTCGAGCCTCTCCGAGCCGGTGATTCTCTCCGACCTCATCTCGCCCGGAGACATCGTGGTGCTATGCACGCCTATTGATCAGGCCGCCCCGAAAGGCCGCCTCATTCTGCCGCAGGTCATGACCATCCGTGAGATTCTCGACAGCGGCGCGATATCGGTGGTGGCGCGCGAGCGCGAGCTTCTGCAGGCCATCAAGAGCCTGGGGCGGCCGCCGAAGCTGGTGGTCACCGACTCTCAGGCGTTCCTCAAAGCGGTCGCGGATACCCCACCGGAGGTTCTGTTCACGAGCTTCTCCATCCTCATGGCTCGCTACAAGGGAGATCTGGAAGGATTCGTGCGCGGCAGCAAGGCCATAGACAGGCTCCGGACCGGCAGCCGCGTCCTCATCGCCGAAGCCTGCACGCACCACACCCAGCCAGACGACATCGGGTCAGTCCAGATCCCGCGATGGCTCAGGCAGTACGTGGGCGGCGACCTCGATATCGGCTTCGCGAACGGACGCGATTTCCCGAAGGATGTCTCGTCCTACGAGCTTATCATCCACTGCGGAAGCTGCATGCTGAACCGCCGCGAAGTCGTGTGGCGTCAGCATCAGGCGGCCGAACTCGGCATCCCGATGACGAACTACGGCGTGTCGCTGGCGAAGGTGCACGGAATCCTCGACCGCGCGCTCGAGCCCTTCCCTCTCGCGAAGCTGGCGCTCTCCGAGAGCGAAGAATCCGACCGGGCGTGGCGCCCTCTGCGCGCCTGACCGTTCCGGGCTAGAACGTCACGATGTCCGCGGCCGAGCGCACCACCAGCATCCGTTCGGCTGTGCCGCCCGAATCGTCCGCGCAGCTGAAGCCCGTCACAAGCGCCTTTGTTCCGGCGGCCGGAGGAGTCGCGTTCCCGCACAGCACCTTCAGGCCGCCCGGAAGCGTGCCGTCGTCGAGCGTGAAGTACCCATCGCCGCCCGCGCCCGCCACGCCGAACGTCTGAACGAGGCAGCCAAGGTTGTACGGGCCCCACGGATCCTCGACGCCGGGCGTCAGCGCGTTTGCTCCGGCGCCGCCGATTGCCTTGTTCTGCATCCCCAGCGGCCGCACGGCCGAAACAGTATCCGCCGCTTTGAACGTCTCGCACAACAGCACCCGCTGTCCGTGTACCGTCCCCAGCGCGCCGAATAGCGACACGCTCTGCCCGATCGCCAGGTCAGGGGCGGGGCCGCTGCACTGAACGCGCATGCCGCCCACGCCGCTCTTCGAGAGCACGAAGAACGTGTTCTCGCCCAGCGCCGGAGTCCTCCCCGCGAAAACCGCCGGGCCGGCGAACACCGTCTCGCCGTCGCCCGCGCTCAGAACCTCAGTCAGCGCCGCGCTGCCGGCAACCTGAATCGTCCGCTGCAGCGATACTTCGTTCAGCATGCCGTCGTACAGCGTGTAGGTGACCGTGTGCGAGCCCGCCGACCCCTTGATCAGGCAATCTGTGCTGTAGGGGCTGAGGTGGTTCGAGTCCGCCAGCACCCCGTCCACATACAACTCGCCCTTCGCCACGCCCGGCGAAGCATCCCAACTGCCCACCGGCGTCACTTCCAGCAGGCCGTCGCTGCCCACATCCACCGTCAGATCACCCATTATGGGGGCCGTGGTGTCTCCCAGATCCGCGCTGCCCCAGGTCGGGAACCTCCGGCGGACCTCCGAGAGCTTCTTGCCCCGCACTTCGATTCTGGCGGGGTTGTTCTCGCCCAGGTTCAACGCCCGCGCGTAGGTCAGCCCGGGCACGCTTGCCGCGTCCGTCCGGAACCAGCAGGCGAGCGTCTCCACCGTGTCGTGCGCGACGGGGTCTTTGCTGGCGAAAATGCAGCGCATCGGCCCGCCGGGCGCGATGTTCAGGTAGCCGCCATTGCCGTCCGATCCGCCGCACGGTCCGTTCGTGATACCCACAAGCGCGTCCATCACCACCAGGTCGGGCGGCCGCGCCAGCGTCATGTCGGCCATGCCCTTGGCGTTCGTCGTCAACTCGTTGTCACCCCACGAGGTCAGGTGCAGAAGCGCCCACTTGTAGTAGTTGAGGCCGGGATAATGATAGATGTCCGTCGGGGCGTAGCCGAACGAGAGCTTTAGTGCCCCCGTGACTCCCGCCAGCGCGTGCGTTTTCAGCACCGGAACCTGAATCAGCACATCCGCCTGCGCCACGATGTTCGGGATGACGTAGGTCCGGTTGATCAGAAACGGCTTGTTCGTGATCTTCGTCACATACGACGAGTTGTACGGCCCGCTGTATCCCGGGAAACTGGGATACACCTGTCCCGCGTTGTTCGCGTCCACGAGCTGCACACCCGTCTGGTCCTCCAGCATGTCCCCGTTCGTGTCGAGCCCGCAGTCCCGGAACGCCTTCAGCGTCATCTGCCGGTCGGTGTAGCCCGTGGTGTCCGAGCCCGGCCGGTATGAGGCGCTGCCCTCGCACACGGTGATGTCCGAGACGCTCGCGCCCCGCTCAATGCACATGCGGATGATTGCCCGCACCACCTCGGCGTGCGTGATGGGCCCCGTTCCGGACGCCCATCCCGCCTGCACCAGGTTCGGGTGGATGACGATACTCTTGCCATAGGCAACGCCCGCCGGCAGCCCGCCCGCCAGCGCAACCGCCTCCCGCACGGCGCTGTCAATGGCGGCGTCCGTCGTCGCGCTCGCAATCGCAACGGTGGCCGTGGCCGTGCCGACGGCGGCCCGGGCGCCCTGCGCAAACGCGAGGGCGAGAAAACAGGCGAGAAGAAGTATGATAAGCCGGTTTCGTGCAATCAGCTGAGGCATAACTGTATAGGCTCCTTTTCCGGGTTCGCCGGTCTGTCTTCAGTCCGAAGAAGCAGATCCGCGCCCCGGGGTGCTGAGACTATTATACGTTCTGGCTGTCATTAGCACAAATCGCGCCCCGCGCCGGAGTCAATAAGCTCTGGCAGGGAAACAGCAGCGCCCTGTCGAATACACTAAATGCTGATATGAAACTGCCTCACACCGTCACTACCGCCATGCTCTTCTGTCTCTTTGCCTGCTGTTCGCCATCCGATGCCCAGCTCCTGCGCACGGTCACGAATCCCGCGCTCTCGTCCGTGGAAGGCATTGTCCGCCAGGGCATCGATCAGGGGGTCTATCCCGGCGCCGTTGTCGTCGCGGGGTCAAACGGCGAAGTCCTCTGGGCGAAGGCGTACGGGCGCGCGTCGTGGGACGAAAAAGCTCCCGCCATGGGGCTGGACACTATCTTCGATCTCGCCTCCGTCTCCAAAGTCGCCGGAACCACCATGGCCGCCATGGCGCTGCTCGAAGACGGCAAGCTGAGCCTCGACGACAGGGTGTCGAAGCACATTCCCGGCTTCGGGGCAGGCAAGGAAGATGTCACCGTTCGCGACCTGCTCACGCACGTCTCCGGACTGAAGCCCTACGAGAACTCCGCCACCGTCGAGAAGACCCGCAAAGAGGGCGAAAGCGCCGCCGACGCGCTCATCCGCCATTACTGCGCTCTGCCGCCTGCCTATCCGCCCCGTCAGCAGGAGCGCTATAGCTGCCTCAACATGCAGACGATGGCGCGCGTGGTGGAAAACTGCGCCGGTGAGCGCATGGAAGACCTGCTCAAGCGCCGCGTGTACAGGCCGCTCGGCATGACGGGCACGGGCTATGTGCTGAGCGCTCGACAGAAGGCGAAGTGCGCCCCGACGGCGAAGCGCAAGGATGGGAGCCTCGTGCAGGGCGTCGTGCACGATCCGCTCGCGAACTACCACGGTTCCGTCGAGCACTGTCCCGGAAACGCCGGGCTCTTTTCCACCGGCCCCGATCTCGCCCGGCTGTGCCGGATGATCCTGGCGCGGGGGACTCTCGACGGCGTCCGGGTGTTCACTCCGGGTACCATCGCCCGGATGACGGCCGACCACTCTCCCGCGGCCCTCAAGGGACGGCGCGCGTTGGGGTGGGGCATCTACACTCCCGGCCGGTTCGCCACCCCGCTCAACGACGAGCCCGGCAGCTACATGCTCGCCCACACGGGCTTCACGGGCACGTACCTCTGGATGGACCAGCGAACCCGCAGCTTCGTCGTGCTGCTCACGAACTACGTGCTTCCGGGGGGCGCCAAGTCGGGGAAGGACGCGGGGCTCGCCCCGGTGCGAATGGGACTGGTGCGCGCGGTCATGTCTCTTCAGCCCGAATATGCGGAGTTCCTCAAGAGCCAGCCGGGCCGCAACTAACCGCGGGGGCCTCTAGGCCGCCCGCTCCGCAATTTTCGCTCGAAGCTCGTCCACAGACGCCGCCTCCGCCGCGCGCTCTCGTATCTTCGCCAGCAGCGCCGCCCCTTCGCCTCCCGTGAAATCCGCCGTTTGTTCGTCCGTGCCGCGAAGGTAGATGACCCGCCTGCCCGCTTCCATCGCCGCGAGCGCCGTGCGAAGATTGTCCAGATTCCCCGGACCCACGCAGAACGCGGTCAGAACGACGGCGTCGGCTTCGGTGGCGAGGCGCAGGTTCGCGCTGGCGCGCTCGGGTGACACGGGGCAAAACGGCGCTTCGGCAACGTGCGGGATGTTCATGGCCCGGCACATCTCCTCGTCGGAGTCTCCCACGTTCACCACCCCGCAGGTGACCGACCAGCCCGCGTCCATCAGCGCCGAAAGCGCGGGTCCGCCGCTCCCCCCGCCGCAGATCACGTGCACCCGGAGCCCGTGACCGTTTCGCGGGTCCTCCGGCTCGAACGGCGGCGGCGCGGGAAGCAGAAACGGCCGCCCCGTGGCGGGATGCCGCTTTACCCACATGCGCGCCTGCCACACATGCGCAATCATCGGCTCGGTAATCACGTCGTTCGGGGCCCCGTCGGCCGCAATCTGCCCGCCGTGCATCACAACGATGCGCTGGCACCACGCCGCGGCGAGGTTCAGATCGTGAAGCACGGCGACCACCGTCAGCTCCCGCTCCTTCGCAAGGCGCGAAACGAGCGAAAGCACCTCCATCTGGTGAGCCACGTCCAGATGCGCCGTCGGCTCGTCCAGAAGCAGCAGCGCCGGTTCCTGCATCAGCGCCTTCGCGACAATGACACGCTGGCGCTCGCCGCCCGAAATCTCCCGGATGGAGCGCCGGGCCAGACCGGCCGCGCCCACCGCGTCAAGCGCCTCGATGGCGGCGTTCTCGTCCGCCGCGTTCTCCAGATGCAGCGGGCCGGCGTGAGGGTGGCGTCCGAGCAGAACGGTTTCGAGGGCGCTCAGGTCGAACGGGACGTACGTCTCCTGCGGCACGACCGCCGTGCGGCGAGCGAACTCCCTTGCCCCCAGCGACCACACGTCCCGCCCGTCCAGAAGCGCGCGACCCTCCCACGGCCGCAGCGACCTTGACGCAACGCGCACAAGCGTGCTCTTGCCGCTGCCGTTCGGGCCGGCCACCCCCACGAACTCGCCCCGCTTCACGCTCAGCGATATCTCTCGAAGCACGGGCCTGCCCGGAGAGTACCCGGCCGTCACCCGCTCGATTGTAAGCAGATCGCTCACGCGCCCTTCCGTGTCAGAATCGCGAGGAAGATCGGCGCTCCCACAGCGGCCGTAATGACCCCGATCGGGATCTCCCTCGGGGGCGCCAGCCCGCGCGCCAGAGCGTCCGCGAGCACCAGAAGACACGCGCCAGCAAGCGCTGACGAAACCAGAAGCGTGCGCTGGTCCGCGCCGAACAGCCTCCGCATGCCGTGCGGGACGATCAGACCCACAAAGCCGATCACCCCCGCCGCCGCCACGCACGCCGCCGTCCCGAGCGTCACCAGGCCGATCACCCACGCCTTCAGCCTCTCGGGCTCCACTCCCAGCTGCCGCGCCTGCTCCTCGCCCAGCGCGAACGCGTTCAGATCGCGCGCGAACCAGAACAGCCCGGCCAGCGCAACGGCGGCCACTTTCCAGCAGATGCCCAGATACGTCCAGGGGTCGGGGGAGGTCAGGCTGCCCGCAAGCCACAGAAAGATGCGCGCGATGTCCTCGTGCGATGCCGAAAGAATGAACGTCGTAACCGCCCAGAACAGCGACCCGACGATGATGCCCGAAAGCAGAAACGTGTTGACATCCAGCCGCCCAGCCCGCCGCGCCATCGCAAACACGAGCGCCACCGCCGCCGCCCCCGTCACGAATGCCGCCAGCGGAATCAGCCAGCCTCCGTGCAGCGCGTCCAGCCCCCACGACATCGCGACGCTCGCCCCCAGCACGCACCCCGACGATACTCCCACCGTGTACGGCTCGGCCAGCGGGTTTCCCAGCAGGCCCTGCAGCGCCGCCCCGCCCGCCGCCAGCATCGCGCCGATAACCGCCGCCAGCAGAACGCGCGGCAGCCGAAGGTCCCAGATGACGCTTGCGGCCCCCGTCCCGTCTCCGAGAACGTGCGCCTGAATGTCCGCCAGTATCCCCTGCGGCGTCATTCCCACCGCGCCCGTCGCCAGCCCCACGGCAATCGAGAGCGCCAGCGCCGCTCCCAGCAGCGCCGCCGCCGCCGCCAGCCTGCGCGCTACGCTGGTGCCTCCAATCATCCGGGAACCTCCACTTCCGGATGCAGCAGACGGCACAGCTCTTTCTGCCCCTCCACAAGCCGGGGCCCCGGCCGCAGATACAGGTCCGGATTCACCAGAATGACGCGCGAGTTCTTCACAGCCCGCACCCCCGCCCACGCCTTCGAAGTCTTGAAGTGGCGCAGCGCGGGCTCGTCCGTCACAAGAATGAACTCCGGGTCCCGGGATACCGCCACCTCCTCCGACAGCACCGCGAACTCCTCGCCCGCGTCCCCTCCGACGTTCTCCCCTCCCGCCAGCCTTATCATCTCGTCCACGAAAGTGCGGCTGCCCGCCGCCCACAGCGGGTTCGCCTGCGCGGCGAAGAGCACCGCCGGCCTGCCCTTCACATTGCCGTACCCGTTCCGAATCTTCCCGAAAAACCCGTCCATCTCCGCCGCAATCTCGTCGCCGCGATCCTGCACCCCGCACCTGGCGGCCACTTTTCTCACCGACTCCCCGACGGAAGCAAGGTCTTTCGCTTCCACTCCCAGCACCGGAACGCTCAGCGTCTGCAGAGCGTCGAGGGCGCGGCTGTTCAGAAAAGCATGGCCGATTACCAGATCCGGCTTCAGCGACAGAACCTTCTCGATGTTCGACGACGCGTCGCCTATCTTCTCCTTCGAGGCGGCCTCGGGCGGGTAGTTGTCCTGAGTTGTCACTCCCACGACCCGGCCGCCCACACCGAGCGCGAACAGTATTTCCGTGACGTTCGGTGCGAGCGAAACAATCCGTTTCGGAGGCGCGGAGGGCGTCTCGAATTCAGGGCGGTTCTCCGGCGCTTCCGCGCATCCGCAAATCGCCGCGGCGGCCAGTGCAAGCGCCAGCGCCCGGCATCTTCGCGCCACCGATGTCAGTCTGAGGCTCATCTCCCCTCAGCCGTCCTTCGCCGCCCGCGGCTTCGCTGCGGCGGTTCTCAGCTTCATCAGGTCGCCAATCTCCTCCTGTGTCAACTCGCGCCACGCGCCCGGCTTCAGTGCCCCCAGCGTCACCGGGCCCATCTGCACGCGCACGAGCCGCAGCACGTCGTGCCCCAGCGCCTCGAACATCCTGCGAACCTCCCTGTTGCGCCCCTCCGTCAGAACCATCTCCAGCCGCGTGCGCCCGCTGCCCGGGTCGCGTTTCAGAACGCTTGCGCTCTCCGCCTTCGCCAGGCCGTCTTCCAGCGGGATTCCTGCCCGAAGCGCCTCGACTGCCGTGTCCGTCAGATTGCCGGAGACTGTTACGCGGTAGGTCCGGCGAACCTGGTAGCGCGGGTGCATCAGATGGTTAGCAAGCTCGCCGTCGTTCGTAAGCAGAATCAGCCCCTCGCTCGGCACATCGAGCCTGCCGACGGGGAACAAGTGCCGCAGGCTTGCGGGAAGCAGATCGGGGATGGTCTTGGCGGCGTGGGGGTCTTTGCGGGTGGATGCGCACCCGCGCGGTTTGTAGAGCGCAATATACAACAGCGCGCGCGTCCGGACGGGGCGACCGTCAACGGTAATGCGCTCCTGCTCCGGGTCCGCCCGCGCGCCCAGTTCAGCCCGAACTCCGTTCACGCTCACGCGGCCCGCGCGGATCAACTCTTCGCACTCGCGTCGGCTGCCCAGACCCGCCGCGGCCAGTATCTTCTGAAGCCTCTCGGGCATCGTCAGCGCGCCTGACTTGCGCGACGCGCCGCGGGCACGGCGGCCGGGCGCCGCTTCGCCCCGCAGGGTCTCGGCCCGCCGGTCAGAAGGCGAAACGCCTGAAACGCCGGCGGCCCGCCCGCAATCACCAGCAGCGCGGCGAGCGGCTCGCACACTCCCTTCTTCACCTCCTCCTCCGCAACGAGAGACGCCTGCCCGAACGGCCTGCCGCCAGCCTTCGCGACCAGCTTGCCCACCTCGGCGCCCTTCGCGATGGGCGGCTGCAGCTCGCCGACCGCCACCTCCGGCGACTCGGGCTCCGCGCCCTTCTTGACGCACACGTGCAGATCGTCCCTGACAATCAGGCCCAGCCGTCCCGGCCTTCCGCCGGGAACCTCCACCTCCGCCTGCCTCGTCCCGGCTCTGGCCACCACGCGGCGCTCGAACTGGCCGAATCCGTAGTCCATCATCGCCTTTGAGTCGGCCCCGGCGTCGCTGCTCTTCAGCACCACCGACACAAGGCGCCACCCGCCGCTCGTGGCCGAGCCTATGTAGCAGTACCCCGCCTGCCGCGTGTAACCCGACTTCACTCCGTCCGCGCCGGGGTAGTGGAGCAGAAACGGCGCGCGGCTCTTCACAACCCTGTCGCCGGTCTTTCTGCTCTCCAGCGTCATCACTCTTGTCGCGCAGACCTCATTGAAAAGCGGAATCGTGAGCGCGTGGCGGGTGAGAATTGCGAGGTCGTGCGCGGTCGAGTAGTGTCCCTGCGCGTTCAGGCCGTTGGCGTTCTTGAACTGGGTGTCCTTCATCCCCAGTTCAGCCGCGCGCTCGTTCATCATCTTTACGAACTCGGGGGTGGAACCGGCGACGTGCCTGCCGATGAGCGCCGCCGCGTCGTTCGCAGATCGTATGATGGCGGCGTAAACCAGCTCCCTCAGAGTCAGCTTCTCGCCGGGCTTGATGTAGAGGGAAGATGGGGGAATCTGATCAATGCCCTTCGGGGCGGTCACGACGTCGTCCAGATTGCCGCGCTCCAGAGCAAGCACGACCGTCATCACCTTCGTCGTGCTCGCCATCGGACGGCGCACGTTCGCGTTCAGCGACCAGAGCGCTTGCCCCGTCTCCGCGTCCATAAGCAGTGCCGACTGCCCCTTGACCGCCGGAGGCCTGTCACCGGCGCCCGGGCTTCCGGCCCCCCAGGCGCTCGTGTTCACCGAAGCCACGCTCGCGGCAACAAAGACCGCAATGGCAAGACTCCGGCATCGCCATTTTGTCCGTCCGAGGAAGAAAAGCATATCCCGCGAAGTCCGCGTTTCCTGTCACCGCCCTAAGCGTCCGGCGCGGCGGGTTCCACATGTATGAGCGGAAGCTGAGCGCCCTCCTGAGGGCCGCCCGCGGCTGCCGCTTCCATCCGCTCCGGAGCGTCCGCCAGCCTCGCCTCCAACTCTGCCTGATCCGGCAGGTCGGCCAGCGAGTTCAGCCCGAAGTATACCAGAAACTCCTGAGTCGTCTGATACAGAATCGGACGGCCCGGCCCTTCTTTGCGCCCCGCTTCCTGAACCAGCCCGCGATCAATCAGCCCTTTAAGAACGCCCGTCGAGTCCACCCCGCGCACGAATTCCACTTCCGCCTGCGTGCAGGGCTGGTTGTACGCGACAATCGCCAGTGTCTCCAGCGCGGCCTTCGAAAGCCTCTGCGCTCTCTTTCCCACAAACCGCGCCACCGCAACCGCGAACTCCGGGCTGGTCACCATCTGCCAGCCCCCGGCCACCGCCTGAACCACGATCCCCGACACAGACGGGTCGCGCGCCACCAGGTCGGCGGCCGCTTCGGCCACCAGTTCCTCGGGGGTATCCAGCGCGAGCGACATCTCTCTGGCACCCAGCGGTCCGTCACTGACGAACAGCAGGCACTCGATGCCGCGTCTCAGTTCCTCGCGGGTCACTGCGCCTGCTCTTGCTCCTGCTCCGGCTCAGGACACGCCGAAAGGTATATTTCCCCGCAGCGCGCGTCCTGCTCCGCCGCAAGCTTGCCCAGCCGTATGAGCTCCAGCAGCGCCAGAAACGCCATCACAATATGAGTGCGCGTGCGCTCCTGCGCGAACATCGCCGAGAACGGCATCCTGCCCCCGAACTCGCGCACGCGCCGGAACATCTCGCTCATCTTCATCCTGAGCGTGACTTTCTGGCGGGGAATGGCTGTGATGGGGGCTCTGCCCTCGCCGACCTCCTCCAGCACGCGCTTCAGCGCCGTGAGAAGGTCAACCGAACTCACCGTGCCGGACGGAACCGGCGGCAGGTCCGAAACGTCCACCTCAACCGTCCGTGCGTAAAGCAGCCTGTTCGCATCTTCGTGGTCGCCCAGCAGATCGGCCACCTCGCGGTACTTCTCGTACTCCAGCAGGCGCCGAACCAGCTCGTCTCGCGGGTCCGGGCCTTCGTCCGGCTCGGCCGCGGGTGGACGCGGAAGCAGGAACTTCGACTTGATCTCCATCAGAGTCGCCGCCATCAGCACGAACTCGCCCGCCACTCCCAGATCCACCGCCTCCATCATCCGCAGGTATTCCAGATACTGAGCGGTGATCCGGGCAATGGGGATGTCGTAGATGTCGAGTTCCTGCTCGCGGATGAGGTGCAGCAAGACGTCGAGGGGCCCTTCGAACTCTCGAAGAGTTACCTGAAAAGACGGGTTCGACTCCTGTCTGAAATCTATTGCCATGTGAAGCTGCGCATCCTGCGAGTGCGGCGTCCCGCCGCCCGCCATCCCTGGCTGCTGCACTGATTGTATCACACACGAGCGCCGCAAGTCATGCCGGGCGCCCGTATCATCGCCAGATATTGGGTCAGAAGCCGCCTGCCGGACGCATATCTGGTGATGCCGCCCGTCTGCTACAGCGCCCGGTCCGGCCCCTCCATGCGAATGTGCGCAATCCGCCCGGCGCCCTTCATAAACTCAATCGCGCCGTCCCTGTAGCGCACCACCACCTCACCCGCGCTGTCAAGAGCAATGCCGCCGCCATCGCCGAGACGAAGCTGCAGGCCGTTGAGGGCGATGCCCGTCCCGAACTTGCCCCGTATGTCAATCGCCGTGTCGCCGTGGCTGTCAATGGCGATGGCCCTCCGATACCCGCCATCGCCGTGAATCTGTAGCCCCACGTCCGTCGGGTTCGGGCTCGAAGGGATGGACTGCACGTTCACTCCGATGACCTGCGTCGCGTCCTTGCCCTTGTAGTCGTTGAACATCTCGACGTTCACGCCGAGCGCCACCGCCCTGTTGTGCGCGAAGACTTCCGAGTGCAGTCCCGACGACCAGCCCGGCCCGTACTTGTGCAATCGCGAGCAGAGAACGCAGGCGTCGCCCTCTTCGTGGTGGGTGTCCAGATGAGCGTAGATCGTCCACGGAAAGGACTTGCGCCCCTTCTCTTCGTGAGTCAGCGACAGAATCTCGTGGGTCATTGCGCGGCCGTTGTTGTCGTCGGAGCGGCGGAAGTGGACCATGGTGTCCAGTGGCTCCACGGGGGGCTCGCCCTGAGAAACGCGCTGGCGCAGAATCTCGCCGTCCGTCTTGAGCCCGCCGCCCGGCGCGTCTTCCCGTGCGCGGGCCGCGCCCGGCGCCAGCGCGCCGGCAATAGCGGCAAGGGCAACCCTCAGGAAGCCGCGGCGGCCTCCGCGCGAAGAAGCATCTGCCATGTCTCACAGCCTTTCCATCCCGCACTTCGTGTGCGGCGTTCGTGCTCCGCGGCCTCCCCGCCGGCGAGGCCCGGTCTCAGTTTTCGAGCTGTATCAGCCCGTGTCGAAGCGCAAGACCAACCAGTTCCGTGTGGTGGGACACCCCCAGCTTGCGCATCAGATTGCGCCGATGCACCTCCACCGTCCGCGAGCTGATCAGAAGCTTCTGGCCTATCTGATGGCTCGTCATGCCCTGCGCGACCAGCCTCAGTATCTCGCGTTCGCGGCGGGTCAGGGTATCGTATGCTTCAGCTTTCTGGCCCCCGGCGCGCTGCATATACGCTTCGAGCATGTCTTCCGAAAGGGGCGGGCAGAGATAGCGCCGCCCGTCGCAGACCGCGCGGATCGCCTGAACCAGGTCCGACGAGCTTGCATCCTTCATCACATATCCGGATGCCCCGTTCTTGAACGCCTCGGTCACGTATGCTTCGGTCGCATACATCGAGAGCACCACGATCCTCGTCTTCGGGCACGCCCTGTGCACGATGCGCGCCACCTCAACCCCGCTCATGCCCGGCATCAGCAGGTCGAGCACCAGCACGGCCGGCCGCTGCTTCCTGACCATGCTTGCCGCCTCTTCGCCATTCGCAGCCTCCCCCACCACCGTGAAGTCCGGCTCCGATTCCAGCAGCGCGCGAACGCCCTGCCGAACCACCTGATGATCATCAGCCAGCACTATTGTTGTCATCCGATCCTCCATTCCTGCGGCCGCGCCGGCCAGATCCGGACGCCATCCCGCGCATGTTACTCGAATGTCCCCGGAGGACTGCCGCTTCCGCCGTGTCCGCATCGTCTGTGACCAGCGGCAGTGCTGCAGATATACGAGTGCCTTCTCCGGGAGCCGACGTCAATTCCAGTTTACCCCCAAGCAGGGTGGCCCGTTCCATCATTCCGGGCAAACCCATGCTGTCAACGGGTTCGGTTATGGCTTCGATGTCAAACCCCCGGCCGTGGTCCTCAATCCCAACATACACCGTGTCGCTTCCGTACCGAAGCGAGACGCGGGCGTGCCGCGTCTCGGCGTGGCGGGCGACGTTCGTCAGCGCCTCCTGCACGATCCGGTACACGGCCGTCTCGATCTGCTGGGGCAGCCGTGGGGTCTCGCCCTGGTGCTCGAAATCCACCCGGACGCCGGTCTGCCTGCTGTAGCTGTCCATAAGCCACAGCAGCGCTGGCAGAAGGCCCAGGTCGTCCAGCATTGTCGGCCGCAGGGCCAGCGACAACTCGCGGACTCTGGCCATCAGCTCGTTCACGAGACGCTGCGCCTGATCGAGAGCCTCTGGCTGCCGCTCCGGGTCGCGATGGAGCATTTCCAGGCTCAGCTTTACCCCGGTCAGGGTCTGGCCTATCTCGTCGTGAAGTTCGCGGGCAATGTGGCGCCGCTCCTGCTCCTGCACGTCCACAACCTTCCTCGACAGCCCTTGCAGCCGCTCGTGGCTGCTGCGCAGTTCGGTGTACAGCCGCGCATCCTCCACCGCGAGCGCCACCTGCTTGCCCAGGCTGCGAAACACTCTGATGTCGCTCTCGGCGAAATCGCGGCAACGCCAGTTCCACAGAACCATCACCGCCTGAACCTGCAACCGCGCGATGACGGGCACGATGGTCGGCCGGTCCATGTCCAGTTCGCGCGGGCAGTCCCTGTCCTCCTCGGATTCCAGCGCATCTCCGTTGCGCTGCCGCAGTAAGTGCCGCCTGCGGATGCACTGCTTCAGGCCTGGCATGGCCGCCGGATCGGCCGCCAGCTTCGCGGCGAGGTCTTCCGGAATGCCCCAGCATCGCTCCATCTGCGGGACGCCCGTTTCCGGAGTCACAACGAACAGCATTCCGCCCGGCACCTGCAGATCGCGCGAGAGATGCTCGGCAAGTGCCTCAAGCTGTTCGGTAACGCTCAGTGACATCGTAACAGCCGCCGCCATGCCGTTTAGAGCGCGCAGCTCCCGCATCCTGCGCCTCAGTTTGGCGTTCGCCTCCGCCAGAGCCGACGTGCGGTCCTGCACCCTCTTCTCCAGTTCCTGGTTCAGCGTCCGGATGGCCTGCTCCGCCCGCGTCCGGTGAGTGACGTCGCGGAAGCTGAAGACGCGTCCCACCGGTCTGCCCGCAATCATCTGGGGGCGCGAGTACCGTTCGAATAGCCTGCCGTCCCTCAGCTTCAGAAGGTCATACTGTTCACGGTGGGGATGATCCAGAAGCTCCTGTCCGTTACGCTCAAATCCTTCGGGGTCTTCCACCAGAGAAAGCAGCCAAGCCCGAAGACGTACGTCCTGCCCGATTCCGGCGTCAGCGGGGACACGCCACATTTCAACGAAACGCTTGTTGACCACGACTGCACGGCCGTCCGGGTCGAGCACCAGCAGGCCGTCCTCCGTGGACTCCAGAGCCGCTCGCAACAGCGAAAGCGAATGCTCGCGCTCCGACTCGGCCTTCCTGCGCTCGGTGATGTCCACCATCATCCCGAGGAACCCGGTCACCCGTCCCGCGGAGTCGTGAAGCCGCGCGACCGAGAGGCTGACGTCCAGCGCCCTGCCGTCGCGATGGCGCCGCACGACCTCGCGGTCGGTGACGCTTTCTCCCGCCTTAAGGCCGGCCCAGAGCCTGTCGAACTCGGGCTGTGCCTCGGCGGGAATGAGCGGATACGGATGCCCCAGTATTTCTTTTGCGTCCCACCCGAAGAGACGCTCGGCGGCGGGATTGCAGGTCATCACGCGCTGGTCGGGGTCGAGCGTGATGATCGCGACCGGCGAGTTCTCGATAATCGCTGTCAGAACCTCGTGCGCTCTTTGCACACTCCCGATGCTGTCTGCGTCCGTTTTTGTGTGTGCCCCGCCTCTTTTTCGCCCGGAAGTCTCCCGCATCGTCACCTCCCCGACAGCTGCCCCGACGAGACCCGCGCCCGCGGAGTTCTCGTTGTTAGCTTCGCCCCGTTTCAGGTAAACTCCTCACAGTCTCTTCGCACCCGGCAGTTCGCCTGAGAGACACGTCTGCCCGCAAGGGGCCCGCGCCTCTCCTGCCGGGCCGGGCACTTCTCGCGCCATGATCAATCTTACTACACTCAACAACGGGGTTCGCATTGTCACCGAACACGTTCCGCACGTCGAGAGCGTGGCCCTCGGCGTTTGGGTCGGCGCGGGCGCGAAAAACGAAGAGCCCTCCGAGCACGGAATGTCCCACTTCCTCGAGCACATGCTGTTCAAGGGCACGGCCCGGCGATCGGCAAGGGACATCGCCGATGAGATCGCCTCGGTCGGCGGGCAGATCAACGCCGCAACCGACCGCGAGTATACCACCTACTATGCCCGCGTTCTCAAGGAGTTCCTGCCCCTCGCGTTCGATGTTCTCTCGGACATGCTGCTGAACTCCGCCTTCGATCCGGTCGAACTCGAGCGCGAGAAAGACGTCGTAACCGACGAGATACGCCGTCATCAGGACATTCCCGAAGACCACGTCCACGACATCCTGACCCAGGTGACCTGGGGTGAGCACCAGCTCGGGCACTCGGTCATCGGAACCGAAGAAACCGTGCGCGCCGCCACGAGCGGCAGCCTGAGGGGCTACCGCGACGTGCACTATGCTCCCGGCCGCCTGGTAATATCGGCCGCGGGCAATCTCGACCACAGTCAGCTTGTTGACCTCGCCGCCGCAGCGCTGGGTTCACTCGACGGAAGCGCCCCGCCCGCCGAATACCCGCCGGTCGCGCACATCCCCGCGCGCCGCCTCGTCAACAAAGACACCGAAGCCGCGTATTTCTGCATCGGCGCCCCGGGCTATTCCGGGCACGACCAGCGCAGATACACCCTCGCCGTGCTCGATGCGATCCTGGGCGGAGGCATGAGCAGCAGGCTGTTCCAGGAGATTCGCGAGAAGCGCGGGCTGGCCTACGACATCGGCTCCTACCGCGTCTGCTTCCGCGAGGGCGGAATGTTCGCGGTGTATGGCGGAACAGGCGTGGAGACGCTCGGCGAAGTGCTCTCACTGGTGCGCGACGAGCTCAGGCGCGTGTCCGCCGAGGACGTCCCCGAAGCCGAGTTCCGAAGGGCGCAGACGCTCATCCGGGGCTCCATACTGCTTGCCCACGAAGCCATGGGCAGCCGCATGAGCCGGATGGCCAAGAGCCTTCTCGATTTCGAACGCCTGGTGCCTCTCGAAGAAGTTCTGCAGTCCGTTCAGGATGTAACCCCCTCGGACGTAAGAACGGCGGCGACTGAGTTGCTGTGCGAGGAGTCGCTTTCGATGGCCGTAATCGGCCCCGCCGCCGAGATGGAAGGGGTGATGGCGGCATGAGCGCGGATCGTCCCATTTCCGTGGCAGTCGCTGGCTGTGCCGGGCGGATGGGCAGCCTCGTCGCCGATGCCGTGCGCGAAGCAGACGATATGCTCTTCTGCGGCGGCGCCGACCCGGCGGCCGCCGTCGCGCCTGCGGGAGGTCCCGTGTTCGCAACAAGCGTGCCCGAACTCCTGAAGGCCGTGCGTCCCGACGTCGTCGTGGACTTCTCGGTGCCGGGGGCAGTCTTCGAAAATGCCAGAGCTGTCCTGGATGCCGGCGTTGCATGCGTAGTCGGCGCGACCGGGCTCGGAGCGGACCAGCGCGCCGCTCTGGGGAGTCTCGCCGAAGCAAACGGCGTGGGCGTGCTTGTCGCCCCGAACTTCGCGGTCGGCGCGGTGCTGATGATGGAGTTCGCAAGGCAGGCGGCAAAGTTCTTCTCGGGCGCGGAGGTCATCGAGCTGCATCACGAGCGCAAACTCGATGCCCCGTCCGGTACCGCGCTCATGACCGCCGCCAGAATCGCCGCCGCCAGGGGCGATGCCGCACAGCGGGACGAAAGCGAATATCCGGCGAGGGGCCAGAGCGTGTCCGGCGTCCCTGTTCACAGCGTGCGCCTGCCAGGGCTGGTGGCTCATCAGGAGGTGCTGTTCGGAAACCCGGGCGAAGGCCTCATTATCCGGCACGACTCCTACGATCGCAAGAGCTTCATGCCGGGAGTGCTTCTCGGAATCCGGCGCATTCTGGAGCGAAAGGGGCTCGTGTACGGGCTCGAGAGTTTTCTGTTCGAATAGCGATGGACGTGGGGCGGCGGCCCCGCCATGTGCAATACTGATAGAGTCCCCGGCGGCGTCGGGGGCGGGAAAGGTGAATCATCACGATTATGGAAGGCTATGAAGTCGTTGTCGTAGGCGCGGGCCTGGTCGGCGAGGAGATGGTAAAGGTCCTGAAGAAGCGCGCATTCCCCGCCAGCAGCATCACAGTGCTTGCGCGCAGCGAGCGCAAGCAGGTCATTGACGGCCAGGAATATCAGGTGCTCCCGACGGCTGCCGAAGCTTTCGAAGGAAAGCACATCGCGTTTTTCGCGGGCACTGAAGGCGAGAAGGGCGCCAGCCAGCTCTTCGGCTGGCAGGCTGTCGAGCGCGGCTGCTTTGTGGTGGACAACGGCGACGACTTCCGGATGGATGACCGCGTCCCGCTCGTCGTGCCCGAAGCCAACGCCGACGCCATCCGCGCGCACAACGGCTTCGTTTCGAATCCGAACTGCAGCACCATCCAGATGGTCGCCGCGCTCGCGCCGCTCAACAGGCGGTCGCCGATGCGCCGCGTCGTCGTCTCCACCTACCAGTCCGTGTCCGGAAGCGGAGGCGCGGGCATCAGGGAGCTCGATGCGCAGTTGCACGAGATCGCCGAAGGCCGCCCGCCCACGATTCAGAACTACCCGTACCAGATTCTGGGCAACCTCATCCCGCAGATCAGCGGCCTCAAGGACGAGTTCCCCGGATACTACGGCGAAGAGATCAAGATGATCAAGGAGACCCGCAAGATATTCGGGATGCCCGGCCTCGCCGTGTCCGCCACCTGCGTGCGCGTGCCCGTGCGGCGCGGCCACTCCGAGACGGTCAATGTCGAGTTCGAGTCCCCGATCTCGCCGGAGGAAGCCCGCGCGCTTCTCGCCGCCCAGCCCGGAATCGTCGTTGTGGACGATCCGGCGGACGGCAAGTACCCCATGCCGCTCGATGCGGAGGGCGCCGATGAGACGTTCGTCGGGCGTATCCGGCAGGACCCGGGCAACCCCAACGCGCTGGACATGTGGGTTGTAGCCGACAACATCCGGAAAGGGGCCGCGACGAACGCCGTCCAGATCGCCGAGATCGCGGTCCAGAGAGGCTGGCTGCGCCCGCAATGACACCCAGGTTCGGACGAGTCCTCACGGCGATGGTCACGCCGTTCAAAGACGATCTCTCCATGGACTTCGACCGCGCCGGGGAACTGGCGCTGGCGCTCATTGAGTCCGGCTCCGACGGCGTGGTCGTCGCGGGCACAACCGGAGAGTCCGCCACGCTCAACATGGCCGAGCATGGAGAACTCTTCCGGGTCATCCGCGACGCCGTGGGCTCGCGCGGGCTGGTCATCGGCGGAACCGGGGGAAACTCCACCGCCGAATGCCTGGAGCTCTGTCACTACGCGGAGAAGGCGGGCTGCGACGGCGCGCTTATTGTCGCGCCGTACTACAACAAGCCTTCGCAGGAAGGGATCTACCAGCACTTCCGGCATGTTGCGGAGCGCACCGGGCTGCCCATCCTTCTCTACAACATCCCGGGGCGATGCGCCGTGAACATGGAACCGTCCACAACGGCGCGCCTTGCCGAGATTCAGAATATCATCGGCATCAAAGAGGCGGCCGGAAGCATGGATCAGGTGACGGACATCATCGCCCGCACGGGTGCGGACTTCGCCGTTTACAGCGGCGACGACAGCCTCACGCTGCCCATGCTTTCCATCGGAGCGGTGGGGGTGGTGAGCGTCGCCGCGCACCTCGCCGGCGCGCAGATCCAGGCCATGATCCGCGACTTCGTGGAAGGCCGCATCGGCAGCGCGGCGGCGGCAAACGCGCATCTGTATCCGTTCTTCAAGTCGCTGTTCATCACGGTCAATCCCGTGCCCGTGAAGGCCGCGCTGGCAATCTGCGGGTGGGACTGCGGCGGCGTGCGCCTGCCGCTCGTTGACGCTGCAGAATCCGAAAAGCAGACTCTGCGCGCGGCGATAGCCGCCCTGCCGCGGGGAGTAGATCTGAAACCGCGCGGCGGCCAGCAGTGACCGGCCGTTCCCGCATCCGCGCCATCCCTGAAAAGAAAGAAGCGTTCCTGTTTTGACTGACAGTTTGTTGTTTGTGCCTCTCGGCGGCGTCGGCGAGATCGGCAAGAACATGTCCGCCGTTCAGTGCGGAGATGACATCATCGTCATAGATACCGGGCTGATGTTTCCCGACGAGGAGATGCCCGGCGTTGATATCGTCATTCCCGATATCACGTGGCTCACTTCGAATGCGGACAAAGTCCGCGGCATCTGCCTGACCCACGGGCACGAGGACCACATCGGCGGCCTTCCGTACGTGCTTCGCGAACTCGATGTTCCGGTCTACGGCACACGCCTCACACTCGGCCTTGTGCGCCCCAAGCTGGCGGAGCACAAGCTGAGCGACGCCGGACTTCACGAGGTGGCGGCTGGCGACCGTGTCCCGCTCGGCTGCATCGAGGTCGAGTTTATCCGCGTGTCGCACAGCATCCCGGATGCCTGCTCGCTCGCCATACGCACTCCCGCCGGAACCATCGTCATGACGAGCGACTTCAAGTTTGACCCCATGCCGGTGGATCACCGCTACACCGACATCGCGCGCTTCGCCGAAATCGGCGACGAAGGCGTGCTTGCGCTGATGAGCGATTGTACCAACATCGAGAAGGAGGGGCACTCTCAGAGCGAAAGCGTGCTGTCGCGCGTATTCGAGCGCGTCTTCTCCGAAGCCCCGGGCCGCATCATCTGCACCAGCTTCGCGTCTAACATCCACCGCATTCAGCAGATCGCCGACCTCGCCGTCAAGTATGACCGCCAGATGTCGGTCGTCGGCCGCAGCATGGCGCAGAACGTGCGCACGGCGCGCGAACTGGGGTATCTCAAGATCCCCGACTGGGCTTTGCTGGAAGTGGAGAAGATTCCGGACCGGGACCCCGAAAAGGCCGTAATCATGACCACCGGGAGCCAGGGGGAACCGCTCTCCGTGCTGACGCGCATCTCGAACGACGACCACCGCAGAATCAAGATTCAGCCCGGAGACACGGTCGTGATCTCCGCCAAACCGGTGCCGGGCAACGAGAGCCTGGTTCACCGCGTCATCAACAATCTGTTCCGGCGCGGCGCCAGAGTCATCTACGACGATATCGAGCCCGTGCACGTGTCGGGGCACGCGAACAAAGAAGACCTCCGGATGATGCTGAACCTCGTCCGCCCGAAGTTCGTCGTTCCCGTCCACGGAGAAGCGCGCCACCTGCACCTCTACAGCGAGATGGCGCTCGAGACGGGCTACCTTTCGTCCGACGTCATCCTGCTCGATGTCGGGGACAAACTCGAACTGACCGCCGACAGCGCGGCCGTCGTCGGCAGCGTCGAGCAGTCCGGAATGGTGATGGTGGACGGGCTGGGGGTGGGAGATGTGGGCGATGCCGCCCTGCGCGACCGCGGGCATCTTGCTTCAGACGGGGTGCTGGTCGTGGTATCCACGGTGGATCAGGTGACCGGCGACCTGCTCGACGGGCCCTCCATCATGTCGCGCGGGTTCATGGACGAGGAGGAGGAGTTCCTCTCCGAGGCCGCGGACGCCATCCGCGACCATCTGCGCGACATCCCGAAAGACGCTGTCAAGGACATCGCCACGGCGAGGCTCGAAATCCGCAATGCGCTTGCGCGCTTCGTCAACGCCCGCACCCGCCGCCGCCCCGTCATCATCCCCGTCGTAACGGAGATCTGACCTCCCGGGAGTCCTGCCTCAGCGCTCTTCGCGCCGAACCCACGGGCGCTCGGCGGGGCCCACGTACACCTGCCGCGGGCGATTGATCCGCGTGTCCGGGTCGGCCTTCATCTCGCGGTAATGCGCGATCCAGCCCGGTATCCGGCCGAGCGCGAACATAACCGTGAACATGTTCGTGGGAATCCCCATCGCCTTGTAGATGATCCCGCTGTAGAAGTCCACGTTCGGATACAGCTTGCGCTCGATGAAGTAGTCGTCGTGCAGAGCGATGTCTTCCAGATTTCTTGCGATGTCGAGCAGCGGGTCGTCCATCCCCATGAGCTTCAGAACGTTGTCGGCCTGCTCTTTGAGTATCTTTGCGCGCGGGTCGAAGTTCTTGTACACGCGATGTCCGAAGCCCATAAGCCGGAACGGGTCGTTCTTGTCCTTCGCCTTCTCGATGTACGCTTTGTAGTCCCCGCCGTCATCCCGGATATGCTCGAGCATCTCGATGACTTCCTGATTTGCTCCGCCGTGCAGTGGGCCCCACAGAGCGCAGATGCCCGCCGATATCGTGGAGAACAGGCCCGCGCCGCTGCTCCCGACCATGCGAACGGTGGACGTGCTGCAGTTCTGCTCATGGTCGGCGTGGAGGATCAGCAGCAGGCGAAGCGCCCGCTCAAGCACCTCAGGAACCTCGTAATCCTCCGAGGGGTGAGAGAACATCATGTTCAGGATGTTTGCGATGTAGCTCAACTCCGGCTTCGGATAGACGAACGGCTCGCCGATGGACTTCTTGTAGGCGTACGCGCTGATCGTCTTCGCCTTTGCCAGCACCCGCAGGATGTTCAGCTCGTCCGTGCCTTCGGGATAGTATCCGGACAGCGAACCCACCATCGCCGAAAGAATCGCCATCGGGTGCGTCATCGGAGGGAAGTTGTTGAAGAAGTTCTTCATATCCTCGTGGATGAAGCTGTGCCGGGTCATCAGCCGCGAATACTCGGCCATCTCTCCGGGAGTGGGGAGGGCGCCGTAGATGAGGAGATAGGCAACCTCGATGAACGTGGCGCGCGATGCGGCGATCTGCTCGATCGGGTATCCCCGGTATCGCAGAATGCCGTTCTCGCCGTCAATGAACGTGATGGCGCTCTTGCACGAGCCCGTGTTCGCGAAGCCCGGATCAATCGTAATCGCGCCCGTCTGGCTTCTCAGCGATGTGACGTCAATCCCGACCTCGTTCTCGGTTCCGACGACGACCGGTAGCTCGTGCTCGTCTCCGTTGAGGATAAGTCTGGCTGTGTTCATTGCGTCCGTTCTCCTCTGCGATGAATCCCCCGTTTGCGCTGCCGGTGCATCCAGGGGGAAAGTGTATGATAGTCAGCGCCCGCAGGCGGTGTCAACGGCGCGTGGGCTTTTGGGGCGGCCGGCCGGTTCCGTCCGGGGTTATCTATGCCAGCCGAAGTACGCCAGCAGCCCGGCGGCGGCAATGGCCGCGGCGAGCACCGCGATGTCCTTCACAAGCGCCCACCACTCCCTCTGCGCATCGTCCAGCCGCCGTCCCTGGCGGCGCACCTTCGGCCTCGCCTCTTCGTTGCTCATCTTGAGCCCTTTCTGCCGGCAAGCAGCCGGTTTCCGGCAAGCAGCCGGTTTCCGGCAAGCAGCCGGTTTCCGGCAAGCAGCCGGTCCAGTTCCTTCTGAGTGTCTTCCCGCGCTTCCCGAAGCGCCTCGCGCGGGGTCATATCGCCGTGTATCGCAAGATCAACCGCGCGCTTCAGGGCGCTCATGTAAAACGCCTGGGCCGGCATCACCGGGCGCTGATGCCGCGTCTCCTCCAGTATCTGCAGAAATGCGTCGTAGTGCGGAGGCTTCCGAACCGACGGGTCGAAGTAGCGGCTCTTGCGGTAACCCGGAAGCAGGCCCGCCTCCCGCGCAACCGTGCAGGTGCCATCGGGGTCGGACGTCATCCAGCGGATGTACTCCCACGCGGCCTCGGGCTGCTTCGCCCCGGACGGAATCGCCATGCACCAGCCCCCGATCCAGCTGCTGTGCTGCTCTCCGAAGGCCGGAGCCGGAAGAAACCCCACGCCGTAGTCGAACTTGCGCGGCGCGTACATCTCGATGTCTTTCAGCGACGAAATGTGCAGGCACTGCATCGCCAGCTTGCCCACATAAAACGGGTTCTGCTCCTGCGTGCCGAACCCCGCCTGCAGCGAGTTGATCCGGTTGACATCGTACTTCTTCGTGTATTCGCACATCCATTCGAGCGCCTGCACGATGCGCGGGTGATCGGCGGTCACGGTGCGGGTCTTCTCGTCATAGAAAGACCCCCCGAACGCCCATCCCCAGGTGAACAGCGAGTTCTCGTACCCGAACTGGTTCCACGGGATCACCCCGATGCGCCGCATCTTGCCGTTCTGCGATTTCGTCAGCGCGCGGGCGTAGCGGTCCATCTCCTCCAGCGTCGCCGGAGGGCGCTCGGGATCCAGTCCGGCGTCCCTGAAGTCCTGCTTGTTCCACCCGAAAGCGAAGTTCGGGTCGGCGCAGTACGTCATCGCCCACACATCGCCTTCGTAGAAGTTCTGCTTCCAGCAGGGGGTGTAGAAGTCCGCCTCGCGGATGCCGGCCGCCGCGAGCCTGCCCGTCAGCGGCTCCAGCGCGCCCTGTTCCGCCCACTGCGCCACCTGCGGACCGTCCACCATAATGACGTCCGGCGGGAGCTTGGCCGCCACGGCCGTAAAAAACTTCTGGTTCGAGGCAAGGTCGTTAGGCGTGTAGAGAAGCCGCACGCGGATGGACGGGTGCGTGCGGTTGAACTCGTCGGCGATCTTCTGAAACGCCTCGGCCTGCGTGCCGCCCCACGGGTGCCACACATCTATGCGCACCTGGCCGCGCGGCGTCTTTTCCGCCTTCTTGCCGCCGCACCCCGCGACAAGAAGACAGGCCAGAACCGCGGCCGCCGTCAGTGCAAGTCCGCGCCGCACTACTTCTGCTGCCGCGATCGCAGGAACTCCTCTTCGGCATCGTCCAGATCCTTCTGGCTCAGCACACGCCGCTCTTCCGCTTTGGCCGGAGCGCCCGCTTCCTTCGCGGCTTTTGCCGGCGCCTTGCGAGCGGGCGCCGATCCCTGCCTCACCAGGTCGTTCAGCGACACCATTATCGTGTAGCGCATCTGAAACTTCTGCTCTTCGGCGCTCAGGCGGGTGCGGGCCTCGTTCGAAAGCCCGTCCAGCCACTTCTGCTTCGCCGCCCGCGTCAGTTCCTGGTGACGGTCGCGAATGTCCTCCGGCAGGCTGTCAATGTCCACAACCACCGTAGCGCGCTTGTCCGGATACACCTTCTCGAGCGTACCGGTGAGGCTCCGGAAGTGGTTGAAAAAGGTGCTGTTCTTTTCGTCAGCGGGAGTCGCTTCGCGGTCCACTACCTGCACCGCGTCGCCTTCCTTCAGTTGGGCGGCCATGGATGGTCCTCCTTGATTTCCACACGCTCATACTTTAGCCACGCGCGAAGCCCCCTGTCAACGCGGCCGCGCCTTCCGGGAAGGATATCCGGGCGCGGCTCCGGAAGGGAAGAGAGACAATACTCGATTCGGGAGTTCAAATGAGCGATAACGGTTTCTGCGTCGGTCAGATGGCGGCCTGTGGGGATGCGAAGCGGTCGGTTGATTCTGTTTACCGCCTGGCCTGGACGGGCTGCCGCCTGGTGGAGATCGGGCTGTTCAACCAGCCTGCTTTCGACGGGTTCAACCCCACCGACGTCGCCTCCATGAAAAAGGCCCTCCGCCACACGGGGGTCAGCGTCAACTCCATCCACTCGGCGTTCGGTCCGGGCACCGACATCGGGTCGCCCGATGCGCGCGACCGGGCGGCGGCGGTGCTGCTCCAGAAGCAGACCGTGCTGCTCGCCGCCGATTTCGGGGCGCGCTTCATCGTCGTGCATCCGAGCACGTATGGCGACCAGCCCGAGCGGCGCGCCCGCATAGAGGCAGCCGCGGACAGCATGGCGGAGATGACCGAATTCGCGCGCGCCCACGGCGTCACTCTCGCGCTCGAGAACATGCTGGGCACCGTCATCGGCAACTGCGAGGACGAATTGTTCGAGATCATCGGCCGCGCGGACCCCGAATACTGCGGCATCTGCTTTGACATCGGCCACGCAAACCTGCTTCAGAGGCTGCCCGAGCTCGCGCGGGCGCTGCTCGGACGCACGGTCACGACGCACCTGCACGACAACAACGGGAAAGAAGACCAGCACCTCTACCCGGGCGCCGCCACAATAGACTACGCCACGTTCGGGCGCATCTTTCGGCAGACAGGGTGCAAGGCGTCCCTCATCATCGAGTCGCGCAAGAACGGCACCGATGACTGGGAGTCGGTCGAGGCGAATATGCTGGGGCTGCTCGGCTGGAACTAGAGCCCGCGCTCAGCCGATAACGCCGCCGGGCCAGCGTTCGAGAACCGCCGGATCGTGCGCGGGGATGATGATGTCCCCCATTTGCCGGATCTTGTCCGCCGCGGCGCGCCACGCGTTCACGTCCGACCAGCCCTGCGGACGGCCGTCTTCGATGTTCTCGTACTTGTAGACAAGGTCGCCCGGCAACACAACCCGCCCCACGGCCGTGTCAATGGCGATTCCCTGGCTGCACGCCGAATGGACCCCTAGGTGAAACGTGCGAATCCCCGGCAGCGCTTCCTCCTCGCCCACCAGCATCAGCCGCCCCGGCTCTTTCAACGCTTCAGCCACCCGCGGCGCCAGATGCTCCGTGCCCGGGAAGCCCTCGCGGCTCGCCACCATCTTCGCGTTCCCAAACACATGGAACGAGTCGTAGTGATCCCCATGAAAATGCGTGATGAAGACGTGGCTCACGTCCTCCGGGCGCACACCGGCCGAGGCAAGCAGCGGCAGCGTCCTCTCCTCCGGCCGCTGACGCACCCCGCCGGGAATGTACTGCGCCGTGCCCCGGCTGAACCCCTCGACGTCGCTGACGCCGGTCTCGACGATCATCGGCGCCTCGCCCCCTTCGATCAGCCAGATGTAGAGATTGTAGAGGCTGGTCTCCTCGCCGCCGTCCTGAAACGTGATGTAGTCGCGAACGTCGCACTCCCCGTTCTTGAGCGCCCGGATGCGATAGTTCAAGCGCCCAGCCCGTTAGGGTAAGCGCCCGCGTGCGCCGGGTCGTGGCTCCCAAGAATGATGTCCGCCGCGCCCCGTATCTTCTCCATGCCCGCGTAGCACTCTTCCTCGCTGTGACACACCCCGACGGCCTGGTTGCGCTCGATGTTCAGGTTCAGCGACACCGTATCGCCCGTCAGGCACACTCTGCCGGCCTTCGTGTCAACCAGCACCGCCTGGCTGCACGGTGAATGACCGCCCACCCACATGGTGCGTATGCCCGGCGCCACCTCTACGTCGTCGGTCGCCACCACCCTGTCCTTCGCTGTCCGCGTCAGAAGCTCCAGCGTCTTCCCCGGCGCCCACGACCCATGCCAGTTGTTCGCCGTCGCCTTCTCCAGCCCTCGCCCCGAAACGTAAATCGTAGCGTTCGGGAACTGGTCCAGGCAGTCCACGTGGTCGAAATGCAAATGCGTGATGGCGATCTTGCCGACATCCTCCGGCCGCACCCCGAACCGCGCAAGCTGTTCCACGCCGCGCTCGCCCGGCTGCTGCGTAATCGGCTCACGGAGCACGTGCGCCGCGCCCTGATTCATCTCCTCCACGTTGTCCAGCCCCGTGTCCACCAGCATCGGGCGCTCTCCGCCAAGGATCAGCCACAGATAGAGTGCGTAAGGGTAGCTTTCTTTCTCGTCGCCATTATAGAAGGCGTGGTGCCCCGCTATCAGACAGCGGCCGTTCAGCAGCGGGTGGATGACATATTGAGTCATTCTGAGATGTTCTCCTGTTGTTCGGGGTATTCGATCACGAGCACAAGGCGCTCCATGCGCCCCTCCGGGTGCGTCAGCACGCGAACCAGGTAGCGCCGGTCGTCCATGCGCACGGCGATATCCCCGCATTGAGGCGTGCGGCGGTCCGATGTGCTGAGGTCCGCCATCTGCTTCAGCCGCGCCGTCAGCGGCTGACGGATGTACCCCGGCATCGTAATCACCTCGCGCAGTTCGTCTTCCACGCGGTAGGCCACGCGCAGTCCATCCGTCACCGGGTCCAGAAGCACCTCCGTCGCTTTGTCACGAAGCGCCTGCGCGATGATCCCGTGCGCGAGCCGCGTAACCGAGGACGAGAGCGCAACGCGTGCAAGCTCGCCGGCTGTAAGCTCAGTGTCCGGGTCCGGTGCGGGCGGCCGGGACAGCAGCATGGCAACGGCGAGGTCGGCTCTGCACTGCGGGCAGCCGTCCGCATGCGCGTCCATCTCCTGTTGTTTCGATGGCGCAAGGGACTCGTCCACATAGCTGTCAACGGCCGCTCGGAATTCCTTGCAGAGCACCGGTCAGAACCTCTCTTCCGCCTCTCCCGCAAAAAACGGGACACGCGGATATCCGTACCTCATCTGATTTGAGCATTCTGAACCGGCGTATTGTTCCGCGGGGCGTGACTACTTTACAAGTATGTCCGGCCGCTCGAACCGCGCTCCCGGAGGGCCGGCCGATATCACGGGCCATTCCATCGAAACCGTCAGCACCAGCGGCGCGGGCTCCCGCGCAAGGACGGTGTCTTCCGATTTGGTTCCGGTGATGGACGGGTTCCACGCGAAGGCCTGCTCCGGGGCTATGACCTGTATGCTCTCCGCCGTGGCGCGGAACTCCCGCGGCCTGTAGCCGGTCGGCCCCCCCTGATGATGCAGGGTCCATTCGTCCGGATAGCCCGCCGCGGTGTAGGCCGCAATGCCGGCCTTCATCGCATCCCCGGCTGTCTCTCCAGGCACCGTATGCGCCAGCAGTGCCGCGTCGACCGTGCAGACCGCCCTGTGCTTCTCCTCCAGCGCCTGCGGCAGTTTCCCGAAGTGAACGATGCGCGTCGCCGAGCAGATCAGCCCCTTCATCCTTGCGCCCGCCACCAGCATGCACATCCGCTCCACCCGCTTCGACGTCGGAATCGGGTGGCGGAAGCGGCTGATGCGCTCGTCCGCCGCAATCAGCAGCACCGTCGGAGTTGCCCCGCGCTTCAGCAGCCCGCGCGCAAGCTCCGCCGCAACCTCGTGCTCGCTCTGCCCAATCTCCACGCTTTGCGCGGCCTCCTCGAGCGCAAGGCCCGTCACCAGCCCGAGCTCGCGGTAGGTCTCGACCTCGCTGTCGTCGAGCGCCGCGCGAAGAGGGTACATCAGCGCTTCGATGGCCGGGCGTCCCGTCATGGGTATGTCCGCCAGCCACCGGTCGCTTCCGGCGATATCCCGGATTCGCTCCTCCGACAGCCCCTCCCACCACGGGTAGATGCACATCTCGACTCCCAGATCGCCGGTCTCCTCGGCCGCAATGCGCGGGGCCTCGATGTTGTCGCAGAGCACCACGACGCGGTCGCGCGTCACCAGGGCCGCCGACGGCCCCGTGTCGGACGCGAGACCCACGTGACTGTCTCCCCCTGTCAACCAGGCGAAGTTGGCCGTGCTTGTGAACACGGCGGCGTCCAGTCCCTGCTGCTCCAGAAGCTGGCGAACCCTGTTGAGTTTGTTCGAGGACAGTGTCATATCTCTTGTGCGGCCTTTCGGTTGGGAATGTTTTGCTTCAAAAGTTCGTAACTGCTGTTAAGAGTCCTGCGCCGGCGGCGTCAAACCCCTTGAAAGCAGCCCGGCGCCAGCCGAGAACGGAGAGGAATCACCACCTTGAGAATCTCAAAAGCGACGTTTCTGGCCGTTGTTCCGCTTGCCCTTTTCGGGTGCGCGGTGGCCCAGCCCTCCTTCGCCGGAAACACCAAACCCTCTGCCGCTCCGAAGGCGAAAGTGGCTGCCAGGGCTCAGACCAGTCCCTGCTGGGACAAACTCGGCCTGACCGACAAGCAGAAGGCCGCTCTGAAGGCGATCAACGAGAAGTATCGTTTGAAGATGACGGAGCTTCGGAAGTCTAAGCAAACTGAGACCCAGAAGAAAGCCGCGTTCACGAAGCTTGCCGATGCGCGCAAAGCCGAGACCGGCAAAGTGCTGACCAAAGCTCAGCAGCAGAAGCTTGCGGAGTGCATGAAGGCCCGGAAGCAGCAGAAGAAGCAGGCTCCCGCGGGGTCCGGCGGCGCCAGGAAGAAAGCAGGCGCCTCCAAGTAGATAACAGTCTTATACCGCGAGCATAAGAAGCCACGAGAAAGCAGAGGCCCCGCCCGCATCGGGGCCTCTGCTGCGTACAGCCCGGGGCCCCGAAATCCGCGCCTCCCCGCTCAGTCCTCCTCGTCCCGCTCAATCGCCTTTACCGACTTCAGGTCGCGCTCGAGGTGATAGCTGATATGCGCGCGCAGAATCCTGCGGAGGCTGCGCTGGTCGGGTGCGCTGAGTGAGAAGCTGTCTATCTCGTGCGCGGGGAGCGTGAGCAGACACCTCATCCCCTCCAGCACGCCGGATGGCCCGGCGAGAATCTCCTGCTGACCGGTGCTGCAGCGGTTGCAGAGAATGCCTCCGTGCGCCGGGGAATACGAAGCCGGCCGCTCGGGCGGGCGAACGGCGCGGCACACAACGCAGCGGCTGAGTTCCGGGGAGTAGCCCGTCAAATCCAGGGCCTGCATCTCGAAGCGCCGCCCGACCGTCTCTTCGCACGAACGGTTCTCCAGAAGATACAGCGAAGAAAGCAGAAGATCGAAGAGCTCTTCCGAAGCCTGGCGTTCGTCAACCAGCGCCTCCGTCAACTCGGCGAGATACAGGGCATACTCGATCTTGCTCGCGCTTGTCCGAAGGCCGGCGAAGGTATGCCGGGGGGTGGCTTCGGTGATGATGTCGAGGTTGCGCCCGGTCGCGAGCTGCAGCCGCGCATACACCAGCGGTTCGGTCGCTCCCACAAGGCGGCTCTGCGCCCGCCGCGCGCCCTTCGCAATCGCCGAAAACTTCCCCTGTTCGCGCCCGTACAGAACGAGCAGTTTGTCCGTCTCCTCGAACTGGCGCCTTCTCAGCACGATGGCCGTGGAGCGGTAGAGAGGCAAGAGAGGAGGGCTATTCCCCTTCCGGCGGAGCGGTCATAAACTCCTCCGGGTGGAACATTTCCAGAAGCTGCAGGGCGGCGCTCGTGCCGATGCGGTTTGCCCCGGCATCCAGCAGGTCTATCACCTGCTCCACCGTGCGAATGCCCCCCGCTGCCTTCACGCCCATTCCCGGCCCCACTATGCGGCGGATCAGCCGGATGTCCTCGACCGTGGCCCCGGCGGGGCCTGTGCCGGTGGATGTCTTGATGAAGTCCGCCCCCGAGTCCCGGACGATCTCGCAGGCCAGTTTCTTCTCTTCGTCGCTCAGATAGCAGGTCTCGATGATAAACTTGATCTGGACGCGCTTGTCCTCGCTCGTCATGCCGTCCAGACGAACGGTGTCCACCAGGTCCCGCACCTCGCGCTCCACCAGATCGTACTCCCGGCTCTTGAACGCGGAGATGTTGAAGACAACGTCCAGTTCCTCCGCGCCCTTCCCGAGCGCGGCCTTGGCCTCGGTCACCTTCACAACGCGCGGGCACGCCCCCAGCGGGAAGCTCACGACCGTCCCCACCTTCACGTCGCTGCCATCCAGATGCTTTGCCGCTGTCCCCACCCAGCAGGGCAGGATGCAGAGGCTGGCAAAATGGTGCTCCCGCGCCTCGGAGCACATGCGGATTACGTCATCGCGCGTGGACGTCGGCCGCAGAAGCGTGTAGTCCAACATCTTCGCAAACTGTGCTTTGGTGTACATAGTTCTGTCTGAGCCAGTGAGAGTGAGCCCGGTCCGGGCCTTTCAGACCGTTCGCGCCATATCCCGGCGGCTGCCGCCCTTCAGATCCTGAACGAACTCGCGCACTCTCTGCAGGAAGTCGTCCTGGCGGTGTTTCGAATTGATGAAATCAACCAGCGCGCTGCCCACCACGGCGCCATCCCCCACGCGGCACACCTCACGCACCTGCTCCTGCGTGGATATGCCAAAGCCTACTACGACAGGTTTTTCAGTATACCTGCGTATCCTTCCCACCAGATCTCCCAGATCCGGCGGAACCGCCGCCCGAGCGCCGGTTATCCCGATCCGGCTGACGCAGTACACGAATCCCGAGCCCAGATTCGCCACCATCTGAATCCGCTCGTCGGTGCTCGTCGGCGCCAGCAGAAAGATCGTGTCCAGTTCCCTCTTCAGGGCGGCGGCCTTCCACGCGCCGGCTTCCTCGGGAGTCAGGTCCGTCACGATTACCCCGTCCACGCCCGCCGCCGCCGCATCTTCCGCGAACGAATCCAGCCCGTAGTGCAGCACCGGATTGTAGTACGTCATCAGCACGAGCGGGATGTCGCTCACCTGCCGAATGCGCGCAACCGCCGCCAGAACGTCCGCCGCCGTGACCCCGCGCAGCAGCGCGCGATGATAGGCCGCCTGGTTGCTCGGCCCGTCGGCCAGCGGGTCCGAAAACGGTATCCCGATCTCCACGATGTCCGCGCCCGCCGCTTCCATCTCCAGCACCAGCGGGTCCGTGGCAAGAATGCCCGGATCCCCTCCGGTTATGAAAGGAACAAGAGCGCCCTCACCCCGCTCCCTCAGTTCAGAAAAGCGACGGCTGATCCGGCTCACTTCGCGTCTCCAGCAGTCGGGCAACCGTTTCAACGTCCTTGTCACCCCGCCCGGAGAGGTTGACGACGATAATCCTGTCACTGGGCAGCTCGGGCGCCAGCTTGCAGCAGTGCGCGATGGCGTGCGCCGGCTCCAGCGCGGGGATGATCCCCTCGAGGCGCGACAGCAGTTGGAACCCCTCCAGCGCCTCCGCGTCGGTCGCGGACGTATACTCGGCGCGGCCGCTGTCCCGCAGCCAGCTGTGCTCCGGGCCCACCCCCGGGTAGTCGAGCCCCGCCGAAACCGAATGGGTCTCGCTCACCTGGCCCGCCTCGTCCTGAAGCAGATAGCTGAAAGCCCCGTGAAGCACGCCCGGGCTCCCCGCTAGCAGCGTCGCCGCCGTCGCCCCCGAGTTGACGCCCTGTCCGGCCGCCTCCACGCCAACGAGCTTGACCTCACTGTCCGCGATGAACGGATGGAAAATCCCTATCGCGTTGGAACCCCCGCCGACGCAGGCGACCACGTAGTCCGGCAGCCTGCCTTCCATCTCCAGCATCTGCTGCCTGGTCTCGCGGCCTATCACCGACTGGAACTCCCGAACCATCAGAGGGTAGGGGTAGGGGCCCACCACCGACCCGATCACGTAGTGCGTGTTCCCGACGTTGGTCACCCAGTCGCGCATGGCTTCGTTCGTCGCGTCCTTGAGCGTCCGCGTCCCCGAAGTCACCGGCCTCACCTTCGCGCCCAGAAGCTGCATGCGAAAGACGTTCAGCGCCTGCCTGTGAACGTCTTCCTCCCCCATATACACTTCGCACTCGAACTCGAACAGCGCGCACACCGTCGCCGTCGCAACCCCGTGCTGTCCCGCGCCCGTCTCGGCGATGATCCTCGGCTTGCCCATCTTCCGCGCCAGCAGAATCTGCCCCATCACGTTGTTCAGCTTGTGCGCGCCGGTGTGGCAGAGGTCTTCGCGCTTCAGATAGATGCGCGCCCCGCCCAGATGCTCGGTGAGCCGTCGTGCGTAGTAAAGGCCCGTGGGGCGTCCGACGTAGCTCTTGAGGTAAAAATCGAGTTCCCTGCGGAACTCCGGGTCGTTCTGGCTGTCTGCGTAGATTCGGGCCAGTTCGTCGAGGGCCGGCACCAGAGTTTCGGGCACGAAGCGGCCGCCGTACGGGCCGAAGTGCCATTCCTGCGGAGGGCTAACGGGTGTCTGTGCTTCTTGCGCGCTCAATAAACTCTCTGACCCTTTCCGGATCCTTTCTCCCGGGCGACGACTCCACGCCGGACGAAACATCCACCGCGTACGGATGCGCGGTCTCAATCGCCCGCGCCACGTTCTCTGGCGTCAGGCCGCCCGACATGATAACAGGCTTGCCGAGCTTCTTCGCTTCCACCGCCAGGCTCCAGTCAAACGTGCGACCGGTCCCGCCAGCGACTCCGTCCACGTGCGTGTCGAGCAGAAGCCCGCAGGCATCCTCAATGCCCGGGATGCTCTCCAGCGAGGCCCTGTCCCTGACCCGCGCGCCCAGCACCAGCCGCCTGTCCCGCAGTGCGCGTGTCAGGTCTGCGCTGTAGCCGCAGTGAAGCTGAATCACTCCAAACCCGCAGGTGTCCGCCGTGCGCTCTATCCGGCCGCGCTCTTCCGCGCTCGCCGGATCCACAACAAAGACCCCCACGGTCTGAACGAACGGCGGTATCTGCTTGATGATGTCTCGCGCGGCGCCGGGTGTGATGCGGCGTGGGCTGTCCGCGAAAACGAATCCCAGCGCGTCGGCCCCGGCCTCGATGGCGGCGGCGGCGTCCGTTAGCTGGGTGATACCACAAATCTTGATGCGGGTCAACCGCAAAGCTCTCTCGCCTTGCCCGCGATATCCTCCGCCGTCATCAGAGCTTCGCCCACCAGCACCGCGTCCACCCCTGCGTGCGCGACCCGGTCAACGTCCTCGCGGCTGTAGATACCGCTTTCGCCGACCAGCACCCGGTCCGGCGGCACGAGCGGCGCAAGCGTGAGAGTAGTGTCGAGCGACACCTCGAACGTCTGCAGGTTGCGGTTGTTCAGCCCGATGAGACCGTATCCGCCGGTCAGCGCTCTCTCCAGTTCGTCGCGGCTGTGAGCTTCCACCAGGGCATCGAGTCCCAGACTGGCGGCAAGCTCGTGCATCTCCCGCATTTCGGATTCCTCGAGCGCTGCCGCAATCAGAAGCACGCAGTCTGCCCCGCACAGCCGCGCTTCCACAATCTGATACGGGTCCACGACGAAGTCCTTCTGCAGCACCGGCAGGTCCACCGCCGCGCGCACCTCAGCGATCCGGCAGATGGCCCCTCCGAAGAACTTCGAGTCCGTCAGTACCGAAAGACATGCCGCCCCTCCGTCTTTGTACGCGCGCGCTACCTGCACCGGGTCTATTCCCGTGCGGATGGCCCCCTTGCTGGGCGAACGCTCCTTGATCTCGGCAATCAGCCGGGGCGTCAGAGGCGGGGTCTGGGGAAGGTGCCCCGCCGCCCTGTCGCGGCGGCGCTGCCCCTGAGCGCTTTGCGCGAGCGCCGCGCGGAAGCCCCGGGTCGCGCCAGCGCCCGAAAGCTCAGCCTCCAGACTCGCCAGCGGCCGCTCGCGCTTGCGCGACGCCACCTCCTCGCGTTTGTGCCTGGTTATCTCGTCCAGAATCACGAGCGCTCCCCTTCCGCGCGGGCCATATCGCGATACCTCACGAAGGTGTCCATCGCCGCGCCTTCACTCACTGCGCGGTCCGCCGCCGCCAGGCCCTCTTGCAGGCTCCCCGCAAGGCCCGCAACATATATTGCCGCGCCCGCGTTCAGGCACGATATCTCCCTTGCCGCCGGCGCGCCTCCCGACAGCACCTCCAAAAAGACTTCCGCGTTCCGGGCTGGCTCGCCTCCCTCGATGGCTTCCGGCGCAATCTCCTTCAGCCCGGCGTCGGCCGGCCTGAAAACCCAGCTCTCCACCTTCTCGCCGGTCACTTCGCACACCAGCGTTTCCCCGAACGTCGCCATCTCATCAATGCCCGCGCGCCCGTGCACCACCATCGCCTTCTCGCTGCCGAGCTTCGCCAGAGCCCCCGCCAGAAGCTCGCAGCCCCACTCCTCGAAAACGCCCAGCACCTGATGCTTCGCTCCCGCGGGGTTCGTGAGAGGGCCGAGCAGGTTGAAAACCGTCCGCACGCCGATCTCCCTTCGCGGGACCGCCGCGTGCTTCATTGCGGGGTGCAGAGCGGCGGCGAACAGAAAACCGATTCCGGCCTCGTCAATGAGCCGTCCCACGGCTTCGGCCGGCAGAATGATGGGGACTCCGAGCGCCTCCAGCACGTCGGCGCTTCCGCACTTGCTGGAAGCCGCCCTGTTGCCGTGCTTCGCCACCGAAACGCCCGCCGCCGCGGCAATAAACGCCGCCGTCGTCGAGATGTTGAATGTGTTCAGACGGTCGCCGCCCGTGCCGCAGGTGTCCAGCACCCGGGGGCGGCCGGTATGCACCTTGACGGCTCGCTCGCGCATCGCGCGTGCCAGCCCGCACACTTCCTCGCTCGTCTCCCCCTTCATCCGAAGAGCCACCACCAGCGCGCCGAACTGCGCCGGAGTCACCTCGCCCTCCATTATGGCGGCCATCATCCCCGCGGCTTCCTGCTCAACCAGGTTCTCTCCGGCAAGCAGCTTGCGAAGGATGTCCGGGTTCATTCGGGGGCCGCCTCGCCCGTCTCGTCCGGCATCCAGTTCCCCGCCACGAAGTTGCGCAGCAACTCCTTGCCGGCCTTCGTCAGAATGGACTCCGGGTGGAACTGAACGCCCTCAATGGGCATGGTCTTGTGGCGGACTCCCATCACCTCGCCGTCGTCCGTCCACGCGGTCACCGCCAGGCAGGCCGGCATCGTCTCGCGCTTGATGATCAGCGAATGGTAGCGCGTCGCCACGAACGGGTTCTCGAGTCCGGCGAACACGCCGCTGTCGTCGTGGTGGATGAGCGACGTCTTTCCGTGCATCGGCCGCGCCGCGCGCACCACGTCGCCGCCGAAGGCCGCCCCGATGGACTGGTGCCCGAGACAGACGCCCAGAATCGGAATCCGGCCGCCGAACTTCTGGATCGTCTCAATCGAAATGCCCGCCTCCTGCGGAGTGCAGGGGCCGGGCGAAATCACGATCTTGTCCGGGGAGAGTTCGTCCACGTAGCCCGTGTCCACTTCGTCGTTGCGCACGACGGTGAGATCCTCGCCCATCTCGCCCAGATACTGCACCAGGTTGTAGGTGAAGCTGTCGTAGTTGTCTATTACGAGGATCATCGTCAGCCGCCCGTTCTACTCCAGCCCCGATTCCGCCAGGTCGAGCGCTCGCAGAAGCGCTTTCGCCTTGTTCATGCACTCCTGATACTCGCGCGACGGCACCGAGTCCGCCACAATGCCCGCCCCCGCCTGAACGCTCGCGACACCGTTCTTGATGAGTATCGTGCGGATCGTGATCGCCATGTCCGTGCCGCCCGAGAACGAGATGTATCCCAGCGCCCCGGCGTACGGGCCGCGCCTGGTCGTCTCGAGTTCGTCTATGATCTCCATCGCCCTGATCTTGGGCGCCCCGGAGACCGTCCCCGCCGGAAACGCCGCGCGAAGCACGTCGAAGCTGTCTTTGCCCGAAGCAAGCCGGCCCGTCACGTTGCTGACGATGTGCATCACATGCGAGTAGCGCTCTATCGTCATCAGATCGTCCACCCGAACGCTTCCGTACTCGCACACCCGCCCCGCGTCGTTGCGCCCCAGATCAACGAGCATGATGTGCTCCGCCTTCTCCTTCTCGTCGGCGAGCAGCTCCTTTTCGAGCGCCAGGTCCTCATCGTTCGAGCGCCCCCGCGGACGCGTGCCGGCAATCGGGCGTATCGTGACCACGCCGTCTTCCTGCCGGACCAGAATCTCCGGCGAGCTGCCCACGATGTCCACGTCGCCTAGCGCGAGATAATACATATACGGCGACGGGTTCAGCGACCGCAGCGCCCGGTATACGTCGAACGGATGCGAGCGGACGGGGGCCGAAAGCCTCTGCGAAAGCACCACCTGAATCACGTCCCCGGCGGTGATGTACTCCTTGCACTTCGTGACTGCCGCCTCGAACTCTTGCTGCGTCACATTGGGAGTCATCTCGACCGGCCCGCTCGGCCTGATCACGTCCTCCGGCGGAGGCGCCGGTTGCTTAAGCTGGCCGATTAGCTTCTCGATGTGCGCAACCGCTTTGTCGTAGGCCGCCTCCGGCTCCTGGTCCACCCGCGCGTTCACCAGCACCTTCACCCTGTGCCGCACATGGTCGAAGATCAGCAGAGAGTCCGTCAGCGCGAACACGCAGTCGTCGAATCCCTGATCGTCGGTGACGGATTCCGGGATGTCTTCGAAGAACCGCACCGTGTCGTAGCCGATGTAGCCCACCGCGCCGCCGCAGAAGCGGGGAAGGTCTTCGCCGCCCACCCACGTGTAGCGGCTCAGCATGCTCTTCAGAAGGTCCAGGGGGTCCCAGTTCTCGTCGAGCTGGAACGTCCTCTCCTGCCCGTCCTCGCGCACCGTAACGTTGCGGCCGCGCGTGCGGATTACCAGGAAGGGGTCGCTGCCGAGGAAGGAGTAGCGCGCCATGCGCTCCCCGCCCTCGACCGATTCGAGCAGAAACGAGTGTCTGCCAACGCCGATCTTCCGGAACGCCGAAACCGGCGTCTCCATGTCGGCCAGTATCTCGCGGTATATGGGCACCAGGTTTCCCTGCTTCGCCCTCCGCGCAAACTCTGCTTTATCGGGAACGTATGTGCTCACTGGAGTGCCTCGTATTCTACCTGACAGCCCCAGCGGACAGCAAACGGGTGCGCCTTGGAGTGCGAAAGCGCCAGCTTTCGCTTTCCCGGGCCAGGCGGTCCGAAGCGGCACTCACATGCAGCGCTCCCGCGCGCCCCCATCATCACTCCACCGCGAACACGCCCCGCGCATTGCCCGCGAGGATCGCCGCCTTGTCCTTGTCCAGCAGGTCCGTCACCTCCACCTTCAGCCGCGCCGGAAGCGCGTACTGAAGCGGCAGGCCCGTCCCGAACAGAAGCCGCCCGGCCCCGGCAGCCTCCGCCAGCTTCTCGACGCACATCGCCGGCCCCTGTGCTCCCGCGATGTCCGTCCACAGGTTTGTGAGCCCTGCCATCTCCGGCGCCAGAGCGCTGATCTCCCCGAACCGCGCCATGCTGATGACGGTCTTCAAACGCGGGTGCTCGCCCGCCAGCCGCGCCGCATCGGCCGCCGCCGCGGCTGGGACCTGAAACGCGGGCGGATGTCCGCGCTCATCTTCCAGCCGCAGCGTCACGATCACCGGCAGTCCCAGATCGGCCGCCGCCTCCGCCATCTCGTCCATCCGCGGGTCCGACAGGCCGTAGGCGTGATACGAGGGAATCACGCGCACAGCCCGCGCTCCCATCGTCTCGTGCGCCGCCTGAAGATCGTCCTGCCAGCCGGGGCAGCAGGGGTTTATCACCGCCGCCAAGCTCAGGCGGTCCGCGCGAGCGGCGATGCCCGGTGAAATCTCTTCGTTCGCTTCACTGCACAGCCTGTAGAACGCGCCCTGCAGCGGCGACACCAGCGCCCGCTCGATGCCGGCGGCATCCATCAGACGCAGAATGTCTTCCGCTGTTCTGTGCCGAAGCCGCCCGAACGGGTAATCTCCCGCCCAAGCGCACGCGTCGAAGATCATCCTCCCTCCCTCTTCGCCAGCAGCATCTGCATATTCAGCCCCAGCACCCTCGCTTTGTCCGCCACGCTCAGTTCGCTGCCTGCTATCTTGCCGTACGCCGCCGCGAGATCCACTCCGTCCGCGTCCGAGCCGAACAGCACCCGCCGCGCGCCCAGCTTCTTCACGGCCGTCTCCACCATGCCAGCGTCCACGATGGTGCCGCTCGTGTCAACGTAAAGGTTCGGGCAGTCCCGCACCGCGTGGATTCCCCGGCGCCATTCGCCCGCGATGTGCGCCATGATGATGTCTGCCTCGGGGTAGCGCCGGGCCAGTTCGGCCACATCCTCCGGCTCCGATTCCTGCGGCAGGTTGCCCGCCACCTTGTGCCAGGCGTGCTGCAGCACCGGCACGCGGAATGCGATGGCCTGCTCAACCAGCGGAAACACGCGCGCGTCGTTCGCGCGGACGGCCACCCAGAGCTTCAGCCCGCTCATCCCCTTGTCTTCGATGCAGCGGCGGAACTCGCTCATCGCCGCTTCGGGGTAGGCCGGGTTCACCATGCAGAAGCCGAGAATCCGGCCCGCGTGGCGCCGCATCGCTTTCGCCACATCGTTGTTCGCTTCAGCGCAGACTTCCGGCGCGGGTTCGTACTGCCAGACGCGCCCGAGCGACGATGCGCACAGCCACTGAATGCCGAGTCTGTCCGCCGCGCGCATCACCTCTGGTGCAATCACCGCGCCATTCAGATGGATATGACAATCAATGACCATCGTTCTTCATGTTTGGGCGTCGCCTCCCGCTCCTCCTTCGTGCCCGAAAAGCAGGACTTTCGCGCCCCTGTCTGTAAACTGCCGGGTGCAGGCGCGTGGACAGGAAGTCCCGCGCCGGGGAGATTGGGCAATGCCGGGCAGGTCGGGAATCATTTTATCTGTGCTTGCGGCGCTTGCGGTCTCGGGCTGCGCCGAGCGGCCGCTCGGTCCGGGTTCGAAGGCGGGACAGGTGGCCGTGAACCGCGCCGATGGCGCGCGGATGGTGTGGGTGCCCGCGGGCGAGTTCGCCATGGGCTCAACCGCCCAAGATGTCGCGCGTCTGGTGAAAGAGAACCCGCGCCTCAAGGCCGAATCGCTCGCCTCCGAGACCCCCCGGCGCAAGGTGTATCTGGACGGCTACTGGATATACCGGACCGAAGTGACGGTCGCGCAGTATCGCAGATTCTGCGAGGCGACGGATCGCCCTATGCCGAACCCGCCCGACTGGGGCTGGAAAGACAACCATCCCGTCGTCAACGTAAGCTGGGACGATGCGGCGGCGTACGCCGCGTGGGCCGGGGGGTCTCTGCCCACCGA
>Ga0255342_1000725_pt1 | contig 52351 bp, 60 predicted proteins | sample wastewater_treat_3_FD_192416 | JGI IMG/M metagenome (GOLD analysis project Ga0255342, IMG submission 192416) | Wastewater microbial communities from Lulu Island WWTP, Vancouver, Canada - plant14 | ecosystem: Engineered > WWTP > Wastewater > Unclassified | place: Canada: Vancouver, British...
TAAAGAACAAACTTTATTAATACTGTATCCTGCAAGTAAAAATTGGGATGAGTATTTAATTCCCGATACAGTTACGGATATAGGGTATAGAGCTTTTAATGGTAGCGAAAACTTAAGTTCGGTTATTATTCCGGAATCAGTATCAGTCATTGAAGATTATGCTTTTATGGCCTGCAGTAATCTTGTTACGATAACCAATAGATATATAGGCAATCAATATATAGGATATGCTGCTTTTGAAACCTCTGTAAATGTTTCTGGGGACAATTATGCTTTTGCTTATTCTGATAATACCAATTTTATAGATGCAGTTGAAATTGAAGGCTATGAGGTTATTCTGCTTGATGAAGATAGCGGTGATGGTGGTGATGGTGATGAAGATTTCATATCTGCAGCTATAAATGCCGGATACCCCATTATCCTGCTTGGCGGACAAGGTGAAGAGGATACTACTCCACCCGTAATAACAATTAACCCGTACCCCACTGAACCGACAAATCAGGACATTACAGTTACAGCTTCAGTTAATGAAGGTACTTTGAACGCTGAATCTCATACTTTCACCGAAAACGGAAGCTTTGAGTTTATAGCTACAGATGCAGCAGGTAATGAATCCAGAAAGACTGTTACTATCACTAATATAGATAAGGTTGCTCCGATAATCACAATCGGCGAATACAATACAACTCCAACACAAGAATATGTATATGTTGGTGGTTATAATTTTAATATAAATAAAAGAACTTTATTTGATGGTGTTGGATACACTGTATCTTGGGATATATATGTTAATAATGTATTTATAGATTCCTATTCTATACACTCGTTGAGTGCACAACTTAGCAATCCGACATATAAAAATTTACAAGTAATTGAAGAATCAAATGGTTTTTTATGTACTTATACTATATATTGGCCTGAATTTTATGTTTATGGAATGCCTACTAAATTTGTTTCTCGTTTAGTAACAAAAAGTACCATTGAGCAAAAAACATCACCAACAACTGAGTATATATCCGATTCACCCGTAATAACAATTAACCCGGATGAACCGACAAATCAGGACATTACTGTTACGGCTTCAGTGAATGAAGGTACTTTGAACGCTGAATCTCATACTTTCACCGAAAACGGAAGCTTTGAGTTTATAGCTACAGATGCAGCAGGTAATGAATCCAGAAAGACTGTTACTATCACTAATATAGATAAGGTTGCTCCTGTAATAACTATAGAACCTTACAATACAGAACCGACAAATCAGGACATTACAGTTACAGCTTCAGTTAATGAAGGTACTTTAAATGCAACATCTCATACTTTCACCGAAAACGGAAGCTTTGAGTTCGTAGCTACAGATACAGCAGGTAATGAATCCAGAAAGACTGTTACTATCACTAATATAGATAAGACAGATCCTGATGCTCCGACATTGCAAGCTGACAAGACTGCACCGACTAATACTGATGTAACTGTTACCATCACCTACTCTGCTGACAGTACGGTTAAACAGTACAAGATAGGTTCAGGCAACTGGACTAACTACACAGGTCCGGTAGTATTAAGCGAAAATGCTACAGTATACGCTAAAGGTCAGGACGAAGCAGGTAACTGGTCTACTGAAGCTTCACTGGAAGTTTCAAATATAGACAAGGATGTTCCTGATGCTCCTACATTGCAAGCTGATAAGACTGCACCGACTAATACTGATGTAACTGTTACTATTACCTACTCTGCTGACAGTGTAGTTAAGCAGTACAAGATAGGTTCAGGCAACTGGACTAACTATACAGGCCCGGTAGTATTAAGCTCCAATAATACGGTTTATGCTAAAGGTCAGGACGAAGCAGGTAACTGGTCTACTGAAGCTTCACTGGAAGTTTCAAATATAGATAAGGTTGCTCCTAATGCTCCGACATTGCAAGCTGACAAGACTGGTCCTACTAATACTGATGTAACTGTTACTATCACCTACTCTGCTGACAGTGTAGTTAAACAGTACAAGATAGGTTCAGGTAACTGGACTAACTACACAGGTCCGGTAGCATTAAGTGAAAATGCTACAGTATACGCTAAAGGTCAGGACGAAGCAGGTAACTGGTCTACTGAAGCTTCACTGGAAGTTTTAAATATTGATAAAGAGCCACCGGTTATAACAGCAGTATTAAATAATCCGGACAAAGTTACTACTTCAAAGACTGTAACAATTAGCGTCAGTGATAATAGTTCAGAGTTTAAGGTAATTTTACCAAATGGAACAGAAAGATTTAATGAAAACTATATTACTTATACATTAACTCAGAATGGTGTATTTGTATTCAGAGCAATTGATGCTTTAGGTAATGAGTCTTCTGCTTCTGTTGATACAAAAGGTAAAATTGAGACGGGTATATTTGTTACAATTGATGTTGTATATGATGAATCCAAGGACAATAGAGAAGGTTATATAAATGTTGAAGCCGAAAGCGAATCTGGAATAGCTTCGATAAAGGTATCCAGATTAAGCGGAACTCTTGTCCTAAAAGAAACTGATACTATAACATACGAAGCAAGTACGGCTCAATATCATATTATAAAGAATAGTAAATATAGAATTACAGTAACAAATAATAATGGTACTGTATTGAAAAAGGAAATTGAGGTTGACGGAATAAATACCTCTCCAACTAACCCTGTAGTAAATATTGACATAACGAAAGTTGTAGATGGTAAAGGTAGTAATATCGAAATAACTGCAACACCTGTATATGATACAACTATAACCAGTATAAGAATATTTAAAGATGGTGTTGAAGTTGCAAAATCGTCTTATAAGAATACCTTAAGTTATAGCACCAATATTCCGGGAACATATCAAGTAATTGTAGCAAACAGTAAATTTGAAGAGACTACTAAAACATTTGTTTTAGAGAAAGGGACTGTAACATTTACTACTGATGTACAAATGAACGGATCCGAAGCTTTGATCTTGGTAAATGCAAATGTAGATGGCAACAATGATGTATCTGAAATCAAGATTGAAGGGGATGGAGTTTCTGAATCTATAAAAAATTCATTAAGCGGATTGTTTACTGTTACAAAGAATGGAACATATGCAATTACAGTAACAGATATGTTTAACACTTCTATTGGTAAAGAAGTTGAAATATCAGGAATTGAGCCTAACATGATAATAGAGCCGATAATAGATGACAGCAGATTATTGGAAGGTGTTGTAGCTATAACTGTTAAGGTTATAGGAGATGTTGATACGTTGTCCTTCGAAGATCAGGTTGTTCATGGCAACACAATGACAGTATTTGTAAGAAGTGATGGTGTTTACAGATTTACTGCTATTAAAGGAAATGAAGTAGTTTATAAGGATGTTGTGGTTGATTTATTCAGTAACTTACCAGTAATTAATATAACTAATGAAGTTGAATCTTACTCTTTAGATCAGGGAACAGTCCTTGTAAAAGCAACATCTAACGATAATAGCAGTATAGTATCAATAAAAGTTTATAAAGGTGGGGAAATTGTAGCAAAAATCGCATACAAATCAAGTCTGAGATTTACTGCTGATTTTGGAGAAGTTTATATTATTAAAGTTAGTAACTCTAACAAAGAGGAAAGAACCAAAAATATTACAATTGATTATAATCCTATAGAGATTGTATCAACATATAACTTGCTTGGTTCTAAGGCTCAAATATTAGTAAGAGCAAATACTGATCCAAATTACAGCATCAGCAGAATTGAGATTTCAGGCAACGGAATATCAGAGTCGGTAGATAATCAAAATGTTTTGGAAACTTATGTTCAAAGTAACGGTATTTATGAAGTAAAGGTTACTGACAGTGCAGGTTACGAAAAAACCGAAAGAATAGAATTAACCGGAATAGGCGGAGATTTCTACATTGACCTTGAGATTGACGAGTCGAAACTTGAATCCAAAGGCGTTACAACAATAACTGCAACTGCTTCAGAAACTCCGGATACATTCTTCTTTGGTGATAAGGCTTTAACTAATAATCCTGCAACGATAACCGTAACAAAAGATGGAGAATATATCTTTACTGCAACAAAAGGTTCAAAGACAGCATACTCTAATGTTAGAGTTACAATATTCTCAAGTCTTGATACAAGTCCAAGACTTAAAATATCTGTTGAGGATAAGACATTGAACATAGTAGCAACTCCTCTGTTTGGAACATCCATTAAATCAATAGAAATATTGAAAGATGGCGTTTCTCTTAAGAAATTAAACTACAAGTCAATGTATAACTACGAAGTACCAGAAGAAGGAACATATACAGTTAAGGTAATTAACAACAGAAATCAAGTAGTTACGGATGATGTATTTGTATCATTTAATCCGATTAAGGTTGACATTACAAGTAAAATTGTTGGAATAAAGGCCGAAATATCGGTTAAAGCTATTACTTCTCCAGAAAATACGATAACTAAGATTGAAATTTCAGGTGAAGGGGTTCTTGAATTCGTTGAAAATCAAAATGTTTTCTTGATTGAGGTTATAAAGAACGGTACTTATCAGGTTGAAGTAACAGATAGTGGCGGAAATACTGTCATCAAAGAAGTTGCTATATCAGATATAGACAATTCGCTTTATATTGAACTTTCATTAGATGAATCTGGTGTTTCCGAAGGTATGGTAACTATATTCGCAACTGTCTTTGGAGAATTCGACGAATTTAGATTTGGCGATACAGTATTGAACGAAAATCCTGCAACAGTAACTGTAAGCGAAGATGGAAACTATGTATTTACGGCAACAAAAGGAGATAAGACTGTAACTGCTCATATAACAATAAAGGCGTTTTCCGAATTTGAATCTATGCCAAAAGTAGAAGTTTCTGTAGAAAACAACAAATTAAGTATTAAGGCCAAACCTGCATCCGGAACAGTTATTAAGACTATAGAAGTGTTGAAAGATGGTGTTTTGATTAAAAAGGTAAACTATAAACAATCGTTTAGCTGTGAAGTATCCGAATCAGGTATCTATACAGTAAAAGTTACTGTCAACAACAAAATATCGGTTACTAAAGATGTTCAAGTATCATTAAATCTGGTTGATGTTGATGTTGTAAGCAATGTTATTGGAGATAAAGCGGAAATAGTAGTTTATGCTACTACTTCCGCAGAAAATTCCATAACGATGATTGAGGTTTCAGGTAACGGAGTTCTTGAATCTATAGAAAATCAAGATACTTTCAGGATTGAAGTTACAGAAAACGGTGTTTATCAAATTAAAGTAACAGACAGCGAAGGAAATATTACTACTAAAGATATTACTATATCAGGTATATCGGATGCTAATGATGAGCTCTATATTGAACTTTCATCTGACGAGTCAAATATTGATAAAGGTATAGTAACAATAATCGCAACTGTCTTTGGAGAATTTGATGAACTTATGTTTGGAGATACAGTATTAACAGAAAATCCCGCAATGGTAACTGTAAATGAGGATGGTAGATATACATTTACAGCGATAAGAGGAGAAAAAACTGTAAGTGCTGATATTATAGTAAATGCATTTTCCAAACTTAATTCCGATCCTTCTGTTGAAATAATCGTAGAAGAAGAAAAAGTCATTAACGTAACAGCTATACCTGTGTTTGGAACTTCCATTAAAACGATAGTAATATCAAAAGATGGAGTTTCCTTAAAGAAGGTAAACTACAGATCATCGATCAGCTATGAAGTATCTGAATCAGGAACTTATGTTGTAAAGGTAACAAACAATAAGGGCGAATCAACTATAAAAGAAATTGTTATTGAAATACCTGCCGAATCGGGTATTGAAACACCTGAAAAATTTGAGAGCGAATCATTTGAGGAATTTAAGGACGAAGAAACAGAACTCTTGGAAACAGAACCCCTAAAAATATCGGAAATAAAACAGCCGAAGATCTGAAAGATGTAATAACTGAAGATTTAGAAGATGAAACCGTTGAGGTTGAAGGTTTCGAAGATGAGATGACTAAAGATTCTGAAGGTGAGGATACAGAAGAGATTATAGTTGAATAAAACAATAAGAAGAGCTGTCATATAGCAGCTCTTCTTTTTATTCTTTTTATAATATATATCGAGTATATATAGAATTTATATTTTATATATATAAGATATATCAAAGGTGGAATATTATAAAATTCTTTTGCGTATTATATAATAAGAACAAAAAAATTATAATTAAAGGAGATTTACACATGAAAGAATTTAATTTAAAAGTTGCCAATGACAATGGAAATAGTGAACATAAAATTTATATCAATGATGAATTGATAGTGCAGCCTAATGTTTACGCAAAAGTAAGAAAATTACCCTTATTTGATGATGTAAATATTAAAAAAGCATTTGCAAACATTCAGGACAATCTGATAGTAAGCATTGATTCCCCAAGCGTTGATACTGCGGGCACATATTACATTGGGAACTATGCTATTGCCAGCGGATTATTGCTGAAAAATATTGAAGTTGGAGCTATTAATACTAAATATGAAAGTGATATTCCTATTATCAATACATTAGCAAGAATCGCAGGCTATGCAGCTCAAAAAGCTTATGCAGAAGATAATAAGGTTGGTGAAATACTGGTTAATGTTGATATGGTTACTGCTCTTCCCGTTAAACAGTATTCAAGGAAAACCGCAAATTTATTTGCAAGCCAGTTTTTAAGTGGACCTCATAAAGTATCTGTTATAGCAGGAGCAATTAAAATTCACATAACCATAAACTTTGATTATGTAAAAGTTCTCCCGGAATCAGTTCCATCTGTTTTCTATCTTCAGAGCTTAGATAGAGGCAGTGAAGTTACTAAAGAATTCTTTGAGAAATATAATTTACAGAAGGAAAGTAATTATTTTAAAAATAAGAAAATACTTCATTGTGCAATTGGTGAAGGGACAACTGAATATCCTCTTACAAAAGACATAGAGTTTGATCCTAATTTCATTGAAGGCACCGACAACGGTATAGGTCATGCCATAGATAGAGTATTAAATGACTTTATTGAGTATAATCATCTTTCTAAGTTCTCAAGACAGGAATATTCCAACGCTTTAAGAAATAAAAAGCATAAATATCATAACGATGCTCTTGACAGAATATATAATGAACTTAGCTCTGAAGCTGATATGATTCTAAGAAATATAAAAGCTCAGGTTTCTAAAGCAAATAACGATGTTGACATAATTATGTGTCACGGCGGTGGGACTATACTTTTAAAAGAGCATATGTATGACTCTCTTATGGATTTTAGTGAAAAAACTAATGTAAAAGTATTCTTTGTCCCTGAAAACGAAGCAATAACTCTTGAAGTTAAAGGTCTTAACGTATTCTTAAAGAGCAGGATATTTGAAGCATTAAAGAATAAATACATAAAAAATAAGTCTTCTATTGCTCAGTAATATGTTAAATATCAACCAATAAAGGAGTATAACATGAGCAAAAAAAGAACAATAATAATTAACATTAAAGAAGCTGAGAAAACTTGCCTTGAGTTTATTAAAGCTCAAGGCAATTACTCCAACGCAATTAAATATTTAATTTTGAAAGAAGTTCATGAAAACGGTATAAAGAACTTGAGTAAATTTATCCCTGAAAAAATATCCGATGATTTTTTTACTTCGGATTCTTTTAATAAAGTTAACATCTCAAAAGAAAAGCATCCCTCTGTAAAATCGAACACTTTAAACGAAAACTCCGAAAAAACATCAAAAAAAGAGGATATTCCTAAAACTGATACAATAAAAAAATTCGAGGGTAATACCGGGAAAATAAAGAAAATCGAAGATAAGAAAAATATCATAGAGAAAACAGAAGAAGAAACTTTAAATATTGAGGATATAGACATACCAAGCTGCTATCTTTAATAGGACTTAATTTTTAAGACTAATAATGTAAAATGCAACATTAAATACATTATTAAAAATTGGTGCAGTGAATTTATATGGTTTTCTCTCCCTTCTTAAAAGAATACTTGGTATTGAAAATATTGAGGAATAAAAAATTAAATAATTGCATATAATATAATAAGGTAAAATTGATTTTTATATAAACTGAGAGGTTTATATTTAAAAATAAAGAGTAAATTGGAGGGATAATTATGAAAACCCAATTGATAAAGCTGAAAAAATCAGATGGATATATTGCAATAGAGACGGTTATTATTGCATCTTTAGCTATTGCTGCTGGTTTTATATCATTGACAACTGTTTTAGGAGATCTTAGGGATACGGCAGTCGGTGTTAATGCCCAGCTTTCTACTGCATTTGATCTTGCTTTCGAAATTAACTAAAAGCATTATTTTAACAAGATGTAACCCTGAATTTTATAATTTTTCACAAAAAAAAAATAACAGAAAACAATTTCTGCTATTTTTTTTATTTGGTTTATTCAACCAGTTCAGCCTCAGAAGCTGGCAATTCTTTTGTTTCATCCGGTAAGTAAAATTTTTGCTTTAACTCTGAATATTCTTCTTCGCATGCCTTACAGCAACATTGCTGTTTTATTCATTGTAGTCCTCGTCTTCACGCTCATATTCCTCCTGTTCGTCTTTAAGTACATTTCCGTTCTTTATCTGGAATTCACCTTGAAAACATAAACCCGGTTCTACATATTTTACTATGAACAGCAATTCGGGGAATTTAGGGGAAACATTTTTGAAGAATTCAAGAGGCGGACTCCATGCCGTATGAAAGTGCAGCACATATTCGACTTCTTTGCCGGCGTTATTCTTTTCCATTATGTCAATATCGTCTTCATCTACTATAAGATCAGGGTCCCACTTTGTTCCCCAGTTTTTCACCTGCCAGTGATAACCATCGTCTACAAATAATATGCTCTTTAGCAGATCTTGGGCTTCCTGTGATTTTTTCTCGTCTTTAATGTAGTTGTTCATTTTTTCAACCAGTTCCGAGTATAAATCATCAAAGCCCGGGACTTTTTTGTTTTGAGAAATTATTATTTTCCCCAATTCTTCCCTGTCAATTTGAAGATTTGACATAAGGTATCGGGATGTACTTTCCTCTTTATAAGGAACCTCAAATTCATCTAAAATTTCTCTAAACCTTCTGTCCCTGTATTTGCCGCTAAAGCCTATTTTTATAACTTCTTCCGGTACGGGTACATAGGAGCTGAAGGTATAAACTTCTTCATCAAAATACGATCCCTGATCATCAATATAATATGTGTTTTCAAATTTTTGACGTTTACCCTTTAAACCTCTTACAAAACCCGCAACATCTTCGGCTTTCCCAATAATTTGAACCGAATTTTCGCACCAATTTGGCATAAATCTTTCCTCCTTTTTTTTGTGTGTCTTTTAAGACACTACTTTTTTAGTTTAATTTATAATACGCATAAACTTAAATTTTTATTCCAAATATAAAAAAAAGACTCTTAGATTTCTCCAAAAGTCCTTTTCTTTTTTATTATCTTATCGGGCAAATTCCTGTTTCACATCCTTCATTCCCGACATCTAAAACTTCTTCTTTTACCTCATATTTTTTTAACAGAGAAGGCATAAAAGGTTTCATTTCTTTTATTCTCCTGTTATACTCCTCCTCAGTTATTGCCTCATAAGGCATCAGCTGATAGAAGCTGTCATCCAGAGGTAAGAAGGTAACTGCAACAATAGTATCCCAGTTATCCCATACCCACTGCTCTACCTCTTCCCATTCATGATCTCTTACATGAACAGTGATTGAACAATTATGTTCTACATAGTTTTCCATAAACATCTTGTAAGCTTCGAGCTGTTCAATAGCACTAACGTCGTATTTTGTCCTTCCTTTAGGGGCCTTACAGGGGAATTCTATTACTTTAGTGGTGCATGTTTCCATATCCTGACCCACTTCGGGATAAATCGGGTAACCAAGTTCCTCACATACTTTAACAAGAGGATCGCTTGAATTTATTCTTACTCTTCTTATGTAGTATGGAGAATGAGAATAATGGACACCGCTGGACACCTCAGGAAGTTGAGACAATGTACCTTCCGGTTTAACCGTGGTTGAAAGTATTGGGGCCTTCTGCCCTAAATCGGCAGCGTAGCTTTTAGCCGCTTCTCTGCCTGTTACTTTTAATGTCTTAAGAAGCATGGCTTGCTGCTCCTTACTCATCTTTGTGGCATTAACCATATCCTGCCAACCGGTTAAAGAACATCCTATTATTTTATCCCTCTGCTGTACTTTATTCCATTCGTGAAGCTCAAATTCCACACAGGTCATTCTGTAAGCAGCTCTTGCGGAAAGTCTCTGGGCTTCCAGCAATCCTTCCATATCAAGGTTCCCGTTTTCATCTACAAAACCGCATACATTAATGGTTGTAAGATTACACATTCCCTTATTGTCAAGAAGAACCTCTCCGCATGGATTAACTCCATTCATATTTTCCCTTCTCTTGGACCCGGCTTCGGAGTTTACCCATCCCGGTTCCCCGGAATAACGCATCTGCTCCATCAGCCAGTGAAGTTTTTCTCTGGTCGGTTTTTTTTCTTTAAAGTAAATTGAGTTGTTGCTCATTGAACGATGAGCTAAGTCCTTATCTACCATCCATTTACCGTCAATCTGCTTGTAAAGCTTGCTTTTAGCTTCAATACAGTCTGTATCGTCGCTGTCGATAAGCATTATTTCAGCCGTTCTTCTGACTCCTCCAACCACTACGTTTTCACCTATAATATTGGCTATATCAAGACAGTCTATTGATTTCAAATAGAATCTTTCCTTATCTTCTATAGCTGCTCTTTTCTTTATAACCTTGTCGATTTTTACAAACATGTTTTTCATGCTTGAATAACCGCTTGCAGTGCCTCCGAAAGTCTTTAATTCTTCTCCCTTCGGCCTTACATTATTATAGTTGAATATTATGGTGTTTACTTTTCTGTACTCATTGCTGGATATAATGGTTAGGAAATGATCAAGGGCCTGAACCCATCCTTCTTTACTGTCGCCAATAATTATCTTGGCAGTAGTATTGCGAGAAAATTCAATGCTTGTGGAATCTTCCCTCTTTGATTTTTCCACCGGAGTGTAATCTTCATGAATGACATCAAAGTTGCTTCTTATTTTTGGCAGCTGGGCAACGTCATCTTTTAAGATTCTTACTCCTACTCCGGAACCTATCATAAGAAGATAAAACAGATCCCTAAAAGCATGAATGTTGTCAATTATTTGAAATGCACAGTTGAAGTTGGCCATCGGGTAATTATATGAAACTTTAGTTCCTCCAACCCAGAAGGTTCTCCCCGATAAAAACTGCTTTAAATGAAATACATTGTCAAATAATTTCTCTGCTTCCTCTCTCTTGGTAGGAACCAAGCTGCAGTTGTATTCTACTGCTCTTCTTACAGTCTCCCACCAGTACTCTCTCCTTTTTTCCTCAGGAAGCCATCTTGAATAGGTTCTGTAGTAAACAAAGCTTCCAAGCTGATTCATTGGGGCATCCATATGTTTGTATTTGCTGATAAATTCATCGCTTAACAATTTGTAATCTTCTCTTTTTTTAAGAGCTCTTGCTTTGTCCCTTTCATATCTGTAAAGGATGTACTTTTTAGCTACGTCCTTCCTCTTTGATTCCATCAGTTTTTCCTCTACCAAATCCTGTATGAATTCAACCGGCACAGCATCTTGGGATTCCTGAAGAATTGCTTCAATTTCTGCACTAATAGAGGCTGCAAGTTCTTCATCTACTCCTTCCGGAGTTTCCTTCATTGCTTTCATTATGGCGTTTTCAATCTTTTTTCTGTTAAAATCTACTGTTTTGCCGGTCCTCTTAAGTATTTTTATCATACTTTTTCTCCCTTCTATTTTGTTTTGTCTTTATGACAAATCCTCATTTTTTTGTTATATATAATACGCATCTTTTAAAATTTATATTCCAAAAACAACAAAAAAATTAGATTTGTCGGTCTATAATACGCTTGAAAGAAAATTTTTATTCCAAAAAAAACAGAGGATTTCTTTTTTTTAAATCTTATTGATAAAAAGAGCATAATATTAATAATAAATGACATACTATTTATGTAAACGGGAACATAAGACACCAGAGTAAGTGCAGAGGAAAAGGATTAAATTATTTGGGCAGGATTTTGACTTGTTTGATATCTTTTGTTCAACATCTTAAAATCTTTTGGACAAGGTGCAGGTTAAAAAAAGAGAAATTAAAGAGAAATTGTGGATAACTTTTTATTATTAAGGAGAAATCAATAAGAAAAGTAAAGAGCAGCCCTTTTTTAAGCCAAGAGCTGCTATCCTCAAATAAAGTCAATACAAACACTAACAGGCATATAACAGATTAATTTTCCTGTATATATGCCAAGACTATTGCTCCTATGTATTTATCCGGAGATTTTATTTCGTCAATGTCATAGAGCTTTCTTATTACCATCTCCGTTATGTACTGCTGTGCCGGATAAGTAAGGGCCTTACAGTTACTGTATAGTGCCGCCTCTATTTTGTCGGTAAACTTCTTTCTTATCCAGTCTTCCAGCTGTTCTTTTGTTCTTCGTATATATCCGTGAAGGCCGGGATTTGTGTCTCTTAATTCTTCGAGCATCAGCTCTGGTGGTTTTTTACCTATAGTCTCCTCGATAAACCTGTTTGGCCGGAAGACGAATCTGAAACCTAATTCCCTTTTCTTCCTTCTTACGTAAGAGCTTTCATATCCCTTGTACTTCTCAAGCTCTCTTCTCCTGAATTCTTCTGACAGATCCCTGAAGAATTTCCGTATTATATTCAGAATCCTTCTTCTCAGGTAGTATACATTTTTAGATTTAAAGATTTTTCTCCATTCGCTTTCATCTTCTTTGAGGTTAACCATTATCTTCCTTAAGTTTTTATATCCTTTGGTATTAATAATGTATATTGCATATACCAAGGCTTTTTTCTCGGAGATGTTCAGGTTGTAGAAATCTTTTGTAAAGAAAAATCTCGGAAGTTCCATGTAGCCGGTGTCAAACATGTCTGCCATGCCTTTTATGAACCAGCCGCCCATTCCTCTACTGTACTGAATGATACCCATATATTTCAGCTCTTTAATGCATGTGGTAACGGTGGTCCTGCTCCTGAAGTAAGGGGCTTCCTTTTTTATAACTTTATATAAATTGCAATATGAATCAGATTCAGTATAGATGACGAAGAAGTTCCTTTTCGTCCTCTCTTCCCTGTATTGACTGCTTATCTTAACGAGCGTGAAGTATGTATCTATTAACTTATTAAAGTTGTTTACGTGTATTATATCCAAAACTTGGGATATATTAGTCTTAGTTGCCATAGCTCGTCCTCTTTTGTTTTTTGATTATTTTTTCTTATATATTTTTTAAAATAAGTCTTTACATATATAAATTTTATGCTATAATTTTAGGTAATAAGGAGCTGAGCCTATCAATTCAAATTTTTTTGAATTAATAAGCCTTAGTGAACTCAAGCCGGGTCAATCAAGCCGGATAAGCCTGATAGCCTGATAAATCAAACAGCTGACCTTATTAAGTTCCAACAAAGATTCGGCAAAATCTTCGTTGGGAGACCAGACCAAACTCGGCAAAGTTTATAGTCTGGAGACGGATAAAAGTTTAAATTTTTGGTTTTAATCGGCAAATTAAAACCGCTTTTGAGAAATCTGAGTCATAATCAAGAAGATTATGGCTTTTCTTTTTTCTCTTAGGGAAAAGTATAGCATAAAAAATTTTGCTCTTCAATGTTTTTGAAAATTGTCGTAAAAAAAAAGGGGGGACATGAAACTTCTTTACGGGACATGAGACTTCATTATGGGACAAGGATCAAGATACAACAGTGTCGAATCAAAATAAAAAAAATGTTGAAATTACCAAGTTTTTGAAATGCTGGCAGCAAAAATGAATATGCCGGAGCTCAAAAAGGTGCTTCAGATTTCTTTACGGGTTTCTGTTGGTAAAAAATATTTGAAATTCAACTATTTTTTACCTATTGAACTTTCACTGTAAAATAATAAAAAGGGACATAGAACTTCTTTACGGGACATAAGACTTCATTACGGGACATGAAACTTTATTATGGGACACGGAACTTCATTACGGGACATGAGATTTTATTACGGGAATAAAAATAGATAAAAAAAAGGGGACATAGAACTTCTTTACGGGACATTATTGTTATCTATAAATTAAGAGGGACATGGAACTTCTTTACGGGACGTGATTATTGTCTATGACTCAAAAAAGGGGCATAGAACTTCTTTACGGGACAATATAGTTAAAAGCGACAATATTATAATATTGCCGCTTAAATTATTTCAGGGTTTGGGAAGATATTAAATACGCTGTCTTTATCTCGAGTTTCATATTTCATAATTATTCCGGCAGCATTCATTTCATTTAATGCCATTTTTATTCTGTTTTTAATTCTGTTGGGCTTATCATCCAGCCCTACCTTTAATGCAATTTCATCCCAAGTGTATGAAAAACATGTTTTTTTAGGGTAAGCATAGACATCATATATTATTATTTTAAACAAAAGCACTGAAATTTCATGTTTTAAAGAAGATATGGTTTCTGTTAAAATATATTTATACTTATTTGCTACTATTTCTTTGACCAGCTCTTCGTGAAAACTTATTGTCCACTGCTTTTTTCTGTCGGAATTAAGAAAAGGAACATCTATTGTTTTTATGATATTGAAAAATCTTACATATGAATCTGAAATTTTTATGTAAACGGATTTTGTTTTAAAAGCAAAAATTGATTTTGCAATTGTATTATAATTAGTTGTACAAGGTACTATATCAAGCATATTACACAAGCTTTCCATAGTGAATGATACAGTCTCTTTTCCCTCCAGCAGCCTGTTTCGCCCTAATTCAAACAAGGATGTCAGTACTTTAAAGTCAGCTGCCGTGAAGTTTATGCTGTCTATTTCAGAGTTATATTCAGCATTTATTCTTTCGTCTCTTGCTATTACTTTTGGCACTGCAATAGTGATTTGGTCATCATTTTTATTGATTTTTACATGTATATTATTATCTTTTTCAAAATGAGCCAGATCTTTTACAGTTTTTTTACCTGCCGAAAAAATTCCGTCATATTCAAACATACTGTTGGGAATTGTAGCTCCCCTTTTTTTTGCTTTTAATTCCTTGCTTTTTAATAAATTTATATTATCCATCAGAGACTGATTATTATATTTGTATATTTCATTCAGCAAAATAAAAACAGACTCATCGTAATAAATAATTTTTAACTGGTTTTTTTGTAGCTCATCTATGTAGTAGAATTCTGATATTAAAGAATTCGGATCGGTTTCCCATTTCCTGATTTTTGAAAGTCTTGAGTTTATAAATTTTTTAGGATCGTCGCTCTCTTTGCTCTCCAGCTCTTTTAGAATATATTTTTTATTATTGTTTTGGCTTAAATAAATTGCAACCTGCTCTCTTAGCCTTGTTTTGTATTTATCTATTTTAATTCTTGTATTTAAGTACAGCTCTTCTATCTTCTTCTCTTTTACAATAATCGGAATAATATTATTATTTACATACAAGCAAGCATTTAATATGTGAATTTTTATTTCTTTTTCAATGTCTATCTGGTCTTTCCCGAATATTTCCGACTCATAAAAACCATAGTATTCAGTAATGTTCTCATCCTTAAATTCTTCCCAAATTGCATCTACAAAAGTATCGTACTTTTTAAGTATGTTATATAAGACTATGATCATAGAATCGAATTTTATATTCTTCATACAATGGCTCCTCTTTTTTTTATATATTTTATCATATTTTAATGATTAAGCAACCGTAAATTAACTGCGGTATTTTTTTATTATTAGGAATATTATATCAGTTAAATGCGTATTATATGAAAAAGTTTTTAATTATATTATTAACAATATTATTGATCATTATAAATGTAGCTTTTGCAGAAACAACTGACAGTACAGAGGAGACTGCTCTTACAGAAACAACCAATACTGTTGAGGCTGGAACGACTGATAATGCGGCCGATGCTATTGAGAAGAATTCACCTTCGGAAGAAGTAAAAGAAATTATACTTAAATGTTTAACAGAGGATGAAAAAGTAACCTTAAAGGAAGTTAGGAAGCTTCTTGAATAAGTATACCTCGAAGCATTAGAGTTTTATTATATATAATAGGCATGAAACTTTTCCTCCGGCTGGGAGTAAAAATACATCCGTTCAATTAATATTTCTTGATATAATGGATGTATTTTTTTATTAATAATTTTATTTGATAATATATTATATATAATACCATAGATAATCACCTATATAAGCAATAAAAAAAACACTACATCATCAAATGTAATGCCTTTTTTGGGGTTTTATTAGATAACTTGGAAAACAGCTCTCTTTTTTATTAAATATCCCTTTGGAATATTTTTTTAAGCTTTCACGTATTATAAATGTACACGGTAAGTTTTTAAACTAAAAAAAATGAGCATTCTAATTTCTGCTTAGAATGCCCACTAAAGATTTGGAATGGGAAGTTGTCTTCACACACAAGAGGGGCTTTATATAAGGGAAGGAGATATAAAGAATCCCTATATAGACAACGTACTTCAATACTCAGAAAGAAAGGACAAGAGAGTAAGGGATAATCCTTCGGGGATTATTACAGTAAATTATCCAAGGCCACCATGTATAGTGTGGAAATAAACCTTGTATAAATTATATCACAATATATAGCATAAGTCAATAGATAATTTAAGATAAACGGAGATAATCAAAGATAATTAAAGCAATAAATAGGAATGGGGTAAAATTTAATGCTTTTATTCAATGAAACACTTAAAATAGGTATAATTAGAATTGTTGGCATGATAGGGGCTTCCAAACCTTATAAAAAGCTTTGTCGCATAGATAAATCACAAGGATATAACAAAGAGCTTTGCGGTATGGCTGAATGTTCTGTTGCAAAAATCATGAAAGGCAATATAACTGAAGAGCAGAAAAACTTAATTACTTATAATTTCTGCTCAAAATGCCCATATCACAATAAAGAGATCGTAATTTACAAAAACGAAGCCAATGACCTTAAAATAGACAAGGAGATGTGTTCGTCAAGATCTCAGATTCTACAGTTTTTAATGTATCATATTCTTTGTGACAGCAACGGAATAGTCAGAAGTATTTCTGATGAAGAAATTGCTGCAAAGCTTGGAGTAACTATCAAAACCGTTCAAAATAACAACAGGTACTTTATTTCCAATAACTTAATTTGCAAGAGTTTAAAGAGGGATAGAAACGCCTACGGGGTTTATATTGTAGATTATAAAAGCTATTTTAAATCAAAAGAGAATTATGGTCGTGGTTACCTTCAGATAAGCGATGTGGTTTTTACAGAACTTCTAAAAATAAAGCCTATAAATGAATTAAGACTTGCAATAAGGGAGCTTATATACAATAACAGGGTTAATCCTTATTATGATGAAAATGTCAATGAGTTTTTTATCAGCAGAGATGAAATAAAAAGCTTTCTGCCGGATTATTTGAATTCTTTTAATAAAATAGAGGAAATCATAGAGAATAGTACTTTTAGAGTATTCTACAAAGAGAAGGTCAACAGGGGGTATATATTTAAAATCAAGCCTTCTTATGACGGGAATGCCATTAGAGCTGCTAAAACCGTAAAATATGAAACAACCATCGTAAGCCATATTTTAAGTGCCGGAAAGAAGAACTACAAATGTGATCCTTTCATGGTTACAGACCTTGAAAACTACATATCCGATTTTGTCCAGATGAGTCATCAGTATGATCTTGATATGGTTCTTAGAGCTATTGACCAGCTGCTTGTTTTCATATTCAGGACTGAATATAAGGGTAATTATGGAGGTTTTATAAGAAATAAAATTGAGGAGTTTATAGATGATTTCTATGAAGCCGTATAATCGAAAAAAATTTAGAGGGATTTAGGAGGAATACCCTCTATTTGTCTTACCTGAAGTTTTTAACAGGCAGATTAATTTAAGTTAAGCAGAGATAAATTTCTCTGTTTTTTTATTTTTTTTAAACTCTTCCCCACCGGCTTCGATAATCGAAGGTTAACTAAGGACTGTTCTTATTTTTTTATCAACAACCGGAAAAAATAGTATTAACAGTTATTACTTTTAAGAAAAAATTCATTTAATTTTGGAAATTCTTTTTTAAAACCGGAAATTTTTGCTCCCGCCGTTTTTTTATTGACTTGCCCTGAATCAAGCCTGTTCTTTGAGATTAAACAAATGTGATTTTTAGAGTATGTCTTTAAATATATCTATCTGTTTTTTACTATAGAAAAGTTTTTGTTTTAAGAATTTTTCCACTGAAGCTAAGGGCGAATAAACTTTCTATGGTAGTTTGTCGTATGTAGATACGTTACGGGACCAACAAAAAAACTCTTGCAAAATGCAAGAGCTTTCTGTTTATTAAACTTTATATTTTTCAAGAATTGAAACTATTTCATTTACAGTTTCGCTTAAGTCTTTATTAACAATGATATAATCAACTTTTTTGATTACATCCTTAAAGACTTCCCTGTCGTTAAGAATTCTCTTTTTAACCTTTTCGGGACTGTCGTCTCTTTCAAGCATCCTCTTTTTTTCTTCTTCAGGAACTATAATGTAGAAAGAAACATTTTCGAATCCTTTTCGTTTTTATTTGCTTTAATTATAAAGCATGTTTTTCCCTCCTCCTTTTTTTTATTCCTTTTCGAAGCTTAGTAAGTCAAATATCTCTTTATCAATTATGGTTGAGATATTTAAAGCTAATACTTGATCTCTGATTATAAGAGATTCGGCAAAACTCATTGCATTTGCAAACTTGTTAAAGCTTCCTTTGTATTCTCCGATATTGTTTATATATTGCTTTTCATTCCTGAATTCCTTAACAATATATCCCGGAAATTCAATACTCTTTTTCTTGGGTCTCAAAAATAATATGTTGATGGGGACTATAAATCCCCATCTTCTAATTTTTGTAAAATAAGTGATAAGTCAGCACCTAAATCGTCTCCACCATAAATATTAGTCGGTTCTGCTACTATATCTCCTTGATTTAAAAGCATATTATCAAAATGTTTAAGACTATTATCGTATTTAGGTTTGCAAGGCTTTCTAATGCCATGCGAGTACAATATCTTAGTTCTAAGAACATCAAAGGAGTAACCTCTACCAATCCTATCTACATGTCTAATAACTGAATTTAAAGACTCTGTATAGGCATTAGTGGCTTTATGGTCATAGTAATTGAATATTTCTTCCTTCCAGTTACCTATAGCATTTATAAGTGGCTCAAATGCTCCTATAATATCGTCTGGAATGCTTTTAACCCAAGCATCAAGTACAGTTTCAGCAGTATCCTTATCGTCTATGTCCCATATACTATAAAAAGATTCCTTTAAGTCATAAGCCATACCAAGTACAGGAAAAGATTTAGTCCACGCTTCCATATTTATCTGCTCTTGTATAGTTAAGTCATGCTTTCTCTTTAAGAGTACAAATCTTTCATTTTTCAATACTTTCCTTTGGGTAGAAGTTAAGGTTTTACGAAGGTCTTTTCTAACCTTTTCTAAACCTAAATTAGCCATTCTGACTACATGGAATTTATCAACCACTATTTTAGCCGAAGGCAACACTTTCTTAACTGCTGTACGATAAGGATTCCACATATCCATAGTGACTACTTCTATATTTTCTTTATTATCCATATTTTTTAGATATTCTATTAGAGTTGCTTGTTTACGATTCTTAATTATGTCTATAACTGTATTCTCTGATACATTAGTTATAATACCTCTTGGCTCACCTAAAAGGTGTATTTCATCTATTCCAAGCCATTTAGGAGTAATGGGATTAAACTTACTCTCAAAGTCCTTTATTATGTCATTGAATACATTCTTTATAGTAGGCTCTGTAACCCCTATTTCATTAGCCAAAGAAGAAAATGTACGATTCTTATATACAACCTTATCTTCGATATAGTTTATTAGTCTAATAGTCATTTTTCGCTTTTCATCTATTTCATAGAGTTCTTCAAGCCATGTAGTGCCACACTCTTTACATTTATACTTTTGTCTATCTAATACAAGGCATACTCTCTTTCCATGCATGGGGATATCCCAAAAGTATTGATTCTTTTTAGTGCCATTCTTGACGAAGTTAATAGAGCCACATTTCATATTTGGGCAACATAACTCTGTAGAATCTTTAGTTTCAACCTTAATTGCATAATCGTGTTCGTTTTCTTTGATTTCTATAGTTTTTAAGTTTTCTAAGTTTAGCAAGTCCATTGGTTCTCCTCCTATGCAAGAAAACAGGCTTTTAAGCCTGTTCCCATTTTTTTATTCACCTATTCCAAAGTGATTATTGAATTCATCCCAATTGTTAAATTCTTTATCTATTTCATAGTAACATCCTGCATAATGTCCATTCTCACAAGTAGAAAAACTGTTGTACTTACTCATAATTTTGTCTTTTATTTCTTTTAATAATTCTTCTTGTAATTCTTCAATTTCACATTCTTTTTCATAGTAAAAATCAATATCTTCATTATCTTTTAAGATTTCTTCCTTTGCTAATTCTTGTGCCAAATTATCTAAAAACCTATCTGTGTCGTCAGAGTCATCAATAAATCCCACTCTTTTGATTTCTTCCTGAACTTTTACCTCTGCTTTTTGTAATAAATTTTTCATAATCTCTATTCCTCCTAAACATTTATTATGTATTTCTTAATTATATTATATATCAACTTTTCCACTTTGTCAACACATTATTTTATTTTTTACTATTTTGTTCTATGTTTTATTTTTTATTAATCAGTTCAATATTTAATAGCCCCTTTTTCTTGCACAGCTTTAAGAAGCTTTTATCTATCAAATTGTGCAGCAAAGGGTAATCATCTTCATAAATACAAATAGTGTAGTTGAGTTCTCTTGCCTTATTCATCAGCTTTTCGATTTCAAACCAGCCGAAATGTTTGATTCTGAAAATCTTTAAGATTTCCTCTGAGCTGATTTCTACGGTCATATCTGAAAAGTTGAAAGTTAGTGAAATTTCTGATCCCGGATATAAAATACTGATATCGTTGATCTTTGAAATAATTTTGTTTAATTTGACTTTATTAAGAAATTTTCTCACGTTCCTCTGCTCCTTTTTTTTTGTATCCGCCGGCAGCTGGTTTTAAAAGCTTAATGTTGCTTTTAACTCTATTAGTCTTATAGGGCTGCCGTGCAGCTCTTTTTTTTAATAAGAAATGGGCTAATATGCTTCAGCCCATTTCAAGTCTTTTATTGTTTGTATTAAAATTTTTTTTCTGATCGGTTCCGGAAGGACCAAGGGAACCGCATTGCCGAAGTTGTATCCATAAAGATACTTTATTTCCACTTCGTCCGGTTTTACGGGTAAAAGGTACCACCATTCCTTTGTTATTTCGGCATCCGGCACACAGTTTTTTACTGTCAGGTATTCAGGGCTGAAAAGGTATTTTTCTTCAAGATTCTCCTTCTTAAATTTCAATACGACTATTCTTAGACAATCTATATCCTCGTCGGTTTGATCCTGAAAAGCGATATCAATCCTATTCCATCCTATAGATGTCAGGCACCCTTCTATTGATTCTGACAGACAAATCCTTTCAGTCTCCCCATCTTCGCACCCCATTAAAAAGTATGGAATATTAGGGAAGACCATAATGTCTTTAATCTGGTCTTCCGTCTTATCCGTGTAAACATCTCCGAGGTATACTCTATACAAATACATGTTGCCACCTCTTCTATTTTTCCTCTTCCAGATGTTTTATGAGCTTATTGATATCATCGATAGTGTCTTTTACTGTCGGTTCGCAGTTGGAAAGGCACCTGTAATCTCCGTAATACTCTACTAAATCGTAGTGTATTTCTTCAGATAAACTGTCAAGGGCTTTAAGCACTTCCACAAAAAGTCCTTTTACCTTTGTCAGACATTCAATGTCTGACTTTCTATTTTTCATTCCTTCAATGTCAGCGACTAAATTGGCGTTGTCAATAGCCGTATTCATAACTACTGTCCAGTCATTCATAATTCCGGCTTCAAGGCCCTTGCCCAAACTGTGGGTATGCTTTTCTATTAAAGCCTTTTTCTGCTCTTCGGTTAAAGATTCAAAAGCATCCCTTGTATCATCAGGCAGACAAGCAACAACGTCCTCCCATGAAAAAGTTGTTTTCCATAAAATTTCATTTGATAAATTCATATTTTTCCCTCCTTTTTGTATGCGTGCAATACGCTCCTTTTTAAATTTATATATAATACGCAGTAAATAATTTATTTATTCCAAAAAAGTAAAAAAAGACCGTTTTTAACGGCCTATTTGATTCCTGTCGAACCAAATCCTCCACGGGTTTCGTTTCCGAGATCTTCAACCTCATCAAAGTCAATCTTCGGCTGATGCTTTATTATGCGGAACTGACAGATTCTGTCGTTGACATGAATTTCGGTATCTCTCATTGCCAAAGCCGGAAACTTCCAAACATCTTCATTTGAACAATAGCTTTCGTCTATTATCCCGCAATGATTTGTCTGGATTATACCAAAGTTTTTGAATGTGCTGCTTCTCGGGACTATGTGGGCTTCATATCCTTTGGGAAGCTCCATAGCTACTCCAAGCGATATAAGCTTGAATTCTCCTTTCTTTAATACAACATCCTCAGCTGCCCTTAAATCAATCCAGTCGCTTTTGCCGTCTATATACCTGAGCTTTTCAATTTTGTCAGATATATATTTAATCCTGATTTTCTCTGACATTTATTCCTCCTTAATATTTAGTAGATAAAACACTCCTTATTTTTCATATAAAATGATATGCAGTTTATATAAATTATATTCCTCAAGCAAATTTTTTTTTAAATAATTTTTTTATAAATTTTTGCGTAATATAAAGCAACGTTGATATTTCAATAAAACATATTTTAAAAATTATTTTGACAGATTTTATTTTTGTGTTATGATTTAAATGTAAGAAGCAAAAAACCTCCTCAAAAAAAAGCTTCTTACAGAAAAAGTGAATAGAGAAGAGATACCAAGACCACCTCCCCCTCAGGTCAAAGGGTATCTCGTAAAAACTGAATATTAAGAATCGGGTGTCGGGAACGGAAGGCCGCCAAAGCGGTTACGACAGATCCGGAGGTTGCCCCCTCTTCCTCCGGAGAAAAATCCGAATCTTAAAAAGAATTCTTTTAAAGCCAACCCCCTCAAAGTTTTAAAAGAAAAAAAAACTTAACAGATTGCGGGTGCCGGGAACGGAAGGCCGCCAAAAGCGGTTACGGCAGACCTGAGGGTTTTTCCCCCTTTCCCTTCAGGAAAAAATCCGCAGCACGAAAAAAAACAACCGATAAAAAACCGGTTGCTTTTTTTATATTTTTATTTTGTAATTCTGTCAGCAATTGATGATGCTACAAATGATTCAGGTTTAACTACGCAGTCAAAACCGCAAGATTTGATCCATCCTGATATTTCAGGAATAACATTTCTTGTCGGTCCGTTATATCCGGCATCCACATGAATTGTGAACCCGAGTTTTGTGTAGTCATAACCTGTTTTTTCATAATAGCTTTCAAAATTTGATATAAGTTCTTCCGCATATTCCAAGCTTATCTGCGTTTCAGTTATAAGCTTCTGCCTTATGTTGTCTATTCTTGGAACATTTAAGATATCGTAGAAGAATATGCCGCCTTTACCTACTGTATGAAGAGCTATTACAATAACTATTTTTGTCTTGCAGAAATTCTGGCTGTCTGTCCCTATAATTACTCTGTTCTCATCCGTATTGTATTTCTGCGTATGTTTTGCTATTATTTCAACGATTTCGTCTGTAGAGACTTCGTTGTAAGTTATACTTTTCATAAGCAGCTCCTTTTATTTTTTTTAGCAGGGTATTGCTATTCTGAAAGGGTTATCGAAAATTTCCGCTTCTTCCTCTTTTTCAATCAGCCATACAAATTCCGTAAAGCCGGGCACCCTTTTAAGATGTTTTGCTTCAGGGTGATTTATAGGGTTGTTCCAAGGTCTGTCCATACAGATGACGTTTCTGCTTCTGTTAGGCAGCAAGTTATGCAGAGCGTCATCAAAGAACCAGTCGGCAACCAGTAAATCTTTCCTTGAGCAGAATATTATGTTGTTTTCAGGGACCGTGAAGTTTTCCAAAAGCCAGTCGTGCCTTGCATTGTATCCCGGTCTTTTGGTGGCTGTCGCAAAGAACACTTCATATCCCTTATTCTGCAGGTGTATTATCCCTTCCACGGCATCTTTATTAGGCTTTAAGGTTTTGAATATTTCTCCGGTTTTAAAATATACCAGCAGGTTGTGTTTGATTTTGTCGCAGCCTTTGAAATTATAATTGATAATGTCATTAATGACTACATCGACTCCGTGTTCCTTGTTATACAAGTCAAGTATTGCTTGAGTTGTGTCGCATACTATGTCATCCACATCTAATATTATTTTCTGCCCCATGCTTCCTCCTTAATTTCTCAATTATTTTTCAATTTTATCAGGGAGAAGTTTTACCCTGTAATGGTTGTAGTCGTATATTTCGTCAAGCCTTAACTTGGCGTATCTGAGCATTTTGTCAAGCTCCTGTTTGTTATCCGTTACGCACATGCGGTTAATGTTGCCTCTCAGCATGTCTATTTCGTTTAATAATTCGTTTCGGTTTCTTATCACTTTTTTTCCTCCTTAATTTCTCGAAAGTTTTTTATTAATTACTCAAAACCTCCTCTTCCCTTTGCCCCAGCAATATTTTTTCAAGCTTCGGAATGTCATTTCGTGAGATAATACTTCCGTAAGCGTACTGGAGTCTCTCCGCAATTACTCTTATATTTTTAATTTCATCGCTTGTGAATGTACTTTCCCCGTCGCCGGACCCGCTTTCACGAGCTATTACATTTGAAATGTACATAGGATCGCAGATTCCGTTTATATTGAAAACATTACAGATTTCCTCTGACGTTTCTCTGATTTTCTCCGGGACTTTATAACCCCTAAATGCTTTTTCGAAAAATACGCTTGTCTTTCTCAATTATTTCTTCCCTCCTTTTTGTGCCTTTGGCTACTCCTTAATATTTTTCTTTATAATACGCATAAGACTTTCGGATCATAGCCTTCAAATCCTTGAAAGCGTTGCTTTTAGCCTTTTTCTTTGCCATACGTATCAACCTCCGATTGTCCTGTACTGTTTAACAATTTCTTCTTCAATAACCCCTACATTCTTATACTATTCAAACATAGCACCTTACAGTACAAATACTTAACTACCTTGTCAGTCCTTACACAAATCACATGACAAAACAGTAGCTACTGACAGCTTATTTCTACTCTCTACTGTCAATACTACTGCTCTATCCTCATCTTATTGCTCTTCTTTTACTCTTCGCTCCGCTCTTTCGCCGCTTTTTCTGACAAGCTATGACATTTAGCTGTTGAACAGGTCTTTAATCTCTTCTACGCTATAGCCTTCACTCAGTCTGAAACTACCATCTGCATAATCTGGGTCTGTCGGTAGGTCAAACGGTTCACCATTCTGGTCTTCATCTCTCTTTACCATCTCCACCGCTTCTTCTAGGCTATCTGCCTCTACCTCTAACATTGCGTATACTTCCCACGTAACTGGTACTCTAAACACTTCTTTACTCATCTTGCACTCCTCCTTCTTAACTTAGCCAAACATCACTGTTTTATAGGGTTGATTTTTATTAGCCTAATACTTTCCCCAAAATTCCGGTTATTGTTTTTAGAAAATTAGGCTCTTCCTTTTTTCTTGTTGGAACCACTATTTCGTCGGCGAAGGCATAAGTCTGAACACCGTCCTCGAATTCTATAAGCCACATTGTTCCGGTAGCTTCAACGTCATATTCATTTTCATTCAAATGGCTTACAATCTTGCATGGCTGGCCGTCATATTTGGCGTATTTACTGCTGAATCCTTTAGAATTAAATATATAGTTAGTAAATCCTTCTAATTTTCTTTCATCACTTTTGTATCCTAAACCCATATTGTCTCCTTTTATTTTTAATATGCAGAAGCACTCCTTGATTTTCTTACTTATATAATATGCACATAAATATAAAATTATTCCAAAAAAAAGAAAAAAGGCAGATATGGAACGGTTTTTCTGTTTTATAAATTAAGGAGGAAGGGATGGATAAGTTAAGAGAAGCTTTATACGAAATAAGGATATACCAAAATGACAAAAATGCTCTACGGCTTTCCAAGATGACTCTTGATACAGTAATTGCTGTTTTCGAAAACCAAATAACCCGGAAGCAGCTAAGGGTTAATATCAGCAAAGATGAGTATTTCAGAGGAAGTGTAGAGGATATTGAAGAGCTGATTAAACTTTTCGACAGCGTTAACAGCAAATGCACATATAGAAAACATGCCGACATAATAACTCACTGGCAGCCTCTTCCCGCACCTTCAAGAAAAACAAAAAACAGCCATTTTAAATGACTGTTTTTATATTGTTTAAAAGCTGCCTGCAGGCGACTATAAATAATATTTCTTTTAAAATTGGTAATTGAGTTTTCCCTTTTACTCTACCCTGTGCCACTTTTTCAATACCTGTTACAAATTCGTTTGTTAATACTTTTAATTTCATTTTTATTTCTCCTTTTTTTATAATTTTATTTTTATTTACTTATTCCATGCTCCATCAAATGCTGATAAAAAAGTTACCCCTAATCTTCTTTCTTCAATTGCCATATCTTTAAATTTTTTACCTAACATTTTTTCAAGTTCTAATTCTGCTATTTTATCTCCGTTATAAATATCAATTGCTATTTCTTTTGGACTTCTTTTTATATCATTCATATTAAAACACCTCTTTTATTATTTTTATTTTGTTGATGTTGCTATCCTAAGATAGCAACCGCCTTGCACTTAACAACCTATTTATAGTGATACAAGCCACTTTATACGAATTTATATTTCATTTGATTAAATGCTTCGTTCCACTCAATTCTATTTCTTTCAGCATCATATATTGTATCATTTAAAATCTGCATAGCTTCGTACATTTTATTTTTATAATATTCTTCAGCTTCTTTTATATCGTCAATTATTCCAACATCAACTGTTTCTCCATTACTAAGTTTAATTAAATATTGTTCAGCAAATTCTCCGTTGAGATCAGCTTTTATTCTTTCAACATCTTTCTTTGTTAATTCTGCAAATTCCCACTCATCGTCTACTAATAATACATACCCTTTTTTCATTTTTATATCTCCTTATATTTTTTATTTTTATTTCTTTACTATATTATTTGTGCCATTTCATCATTAATCCAATGTAATCCTTTACCACAAACTTGTGTAACCTCTCCATCTTCCCAATTAACTACATATTGTGTACCATTACAGCCTTCAATTTCACAATATAAATCTTCATCTTCTAACGCATAACCTTTTTGTTTCTATCAACATTATCACGGTCGCCCGGATCTGCAGCTCCCTGCCTAGGCGTTGTTTACGGCTTCAGGGATAACGGGTTATATAACTTTAATTCGTCAAATTCTTCTTTGCTTATTCCCACTTCCTCTGTCAAATAATTTTTGAAGTCCTCATCGTTGTTAAATGCCATTTGTTCCTGTAGAAGAATCAGGGCATTTGTCAACAAAACTTTCATTCTTCCTTTTGTCATAATTTCCTCCTTTTAATTTTTCGTTAAACCTTATCAAATATGAACAAAGCTCTCTTTGTTGCCTTGTCAGTCCCCTTCCTGAATTCAGCCAAGCCAGCAATCCTTCGTACAAGCCGTTATTTTGCGACTTGGCAAGTTTTTTATTAAGCCATATGATTTCCTTTGAGTACTCTTCTTTTGCATTATAGAAGGCAACCAGCGGCTTACCTATGTATTCTGCCAACAGTGGAGGAACTGCGTTTCCTACCTGCTCGTATTTCTTCTCTAAATTTCCACAGACAATATAGTCTTCGGGAAATGTTTGAATAAGTTTTGACTCAAGTACGGAAAGCCTTCTGCATTCCTTGTCAATTTCCCACTTATTTTCTCTAACCCATCGCATTTTTCCGTACCCCGGATGTATTTTTGCGTATCTTGCTGAAGCTTCAATTGTGTAGGAAGGTTCATTCCAGCTTTTTTGCCTCTTCCGGGACAAGAATTTCCAGTCATAAGGACCGTCATAATAATCTCCTGTCTGGTTTATGTCCTTCAGGTGCCATATTGTGTCTTTTAAGGTTTTTAAGGGAAGCCTCCCCTGCCCGTGAGTTAAAGGAGCAAACTCATATTCATAGTTAAGGTCACTTCTTACTCCAACCATAATGAGCCTGAAACGATTGAGCTGCGGGACTCCTACTTCAGAGCAGTCGATGACATTGTGGGACACCTTGTATCCCTTCCCGCAGTTTTCGTAGTCTTTTTTAATTTTTTCAAAGACGCTTAAACCGTTATCGAATTTCATGTCAAGTAAACCCACAACATTTTCGAATATGAAGAATTCCGGATTAATCTGATTTACGGCCTTAAGTGTTGCCAGATAAACATAGTTCCTTTCATCCTTCATTGAGCGTTTTACATTTGCCCGGGAAAAGCCTTGACATGGCGGACCGAAGCAAATTCCCGTTGTTTCCTTGTCACTTAACTTCGTAAAGTCTTCAATAGCATGTGCATCCTTGCAATATACATTTGCCTCCGGATGATTCATTTTAAAGCTTTCAACTGCTTCAGGCATTATGTCTATTGCCCATGCTGTTTCAAATCCTATGTTTCTAAGGCCGGTGTCAAACCCGCCCATTCCGCAGCATATACTGCCTATATATATTTTTTTCTTTAGTTTTTCCATTGTTTTTATTCCTCCAATTTTTTTAAGATTTTTAAAAAACTGAAAGGAATAACGACAATTTGTGCGAATATAAGAAGTGTGGTCTTATACAGCCCCGTTAATGTTTACGGAGGATTCCTACCTTGCCATTTTACTGAGATAAGTCTCACTTCCCGGCACTACTCGGGAAGAGGGGCGGTGGCAACAGCCCCCAACCCGATTTATCGGGATTTACAATGGAAAATTCTTTTCTTTTTAAAAATAACAATCTCCTCCTTCTTGAATAATGTTAAATCTTACACCTATTGAGTTCCTGCGGCTCTTTCTAATATGACGGGTCAGTAACGGTTACTTCGCTCCCCCACTTTTCCTTGGCCAAATCGGTGATATCGCTAAGGTTGATTATGAGCCTTTCATCTTTGTTGTTGACGGCTATGGCGTAACCTGTAAAATATCTGTAATTTTCATATCCTACTTGCTGTACTATTGCAACGTATCCGTCGGCAATGTGTTTTGAAAGCTCTTTAATGAAATCAACCTCTTCGAATTCATCGGTTTCCTCGTTGTAGATTTGGTCTGTAATTCCGTATTCGTCTGTGAGAAAACCGCAGAGAAATTCCCCGTTAACTTCATCTTTAATAAGCGTAAGGTCAAAATCCCTGATGAAATTTTTGAATTTCTCCTCATCTTTTACTTTAAAATAATTCGATCTGGCGTATGCAATGTAATTCGCCATTTTTATCCCTCCTATTTTGTGTGCTTAAGCACTCCTGATTTTTTTCTTATATTACGTAAAAACCTATTTATTTATTCCAAATACGGAAATATTTTAAAGGGTTAATTCGTAAATAAAGAAAAGAGCCAACAGGCTCTTTTCAGTAGTTTGTTAAGATTGTTGAGAAAGTTACCGTATCCTCACTGTCTTTCTTCCCGATAATGTCGTAATTTATAAATCTTACCGTAAAAGTTTCTCCTACTTCCGCAAGATTTAGTGCTTTGCTGTTTTCCAGCACATTTACAACAAAAGAACGTGATTCGTAAATTCCTCCTCCTAATATTTTTTTTAACCTTTCCTTAAATGATTTTGTTAGATAAAAATCATATTTTTCCCCTCTTACCTGAGGAAGAGCTTGTGTACTTATCATGATTTTCCCTCCTGTTTTTTATGCGTAATAACGCTCCTAACTTTTTTTATATAATACGCAATTTAATATAAAAATATTCCAAAAACAAAAAAATAAGAAGGTTTTTAAACCTTCTTACCCTCCCATAATTTTTATCCTTTCTTTCGCTGCCAAGAAGTCGCATCTTTCATTGTATTGATCCGTTAACATAGACAAATGTAACTTTGTGTTTTTTAATGACTTAAAGCAGCCTCTCCCACAAATCCTGATTCAGAACCGGTTTCCCGTCAGATTTTCTCCAGTCGTTTTTCTGTTAGTTTTCTATTCAACCTTGATTGAAAGCATCCGTTACATATTTCAGATCTGTTGTCACGGTAACTTCACATAGTTCCTTCAGGGCCTATAGTCCTGTTATAACCCCCAGAAGCTCCATCCTGTTGTTGGTTGTGAATACTTCCCCTCCGGAAAGTTCTTTTTCTTTTCCGTTATAAACAAGAATGATTCCAAATCCTCCCGGGCCCGGGTTAAAGCTGCAGGCACCGTTACTGTAGATTTCTACTTTTTCCATTACAGCCTCCCGATAAGTTTATTCCGTTCCCGTTTCAGGAAGCTTCTCGGAAAATTCTCCCGGAATTTCTCCAAACAAGGCTACAAGTTCTTTTTTATCAGGATCCCATTTTGTAAGTCTGCTGCGTTCTTTTGAAGATTCTTTTATTGCTTCAAGGAATTTATTGATCACTTCTTCTGAAATTGGCCCATCAAATACATATAAAGTTCCTGCTCCTTCTTTGGATTCGAGAATTGCTGTCCCAAAACCGTTGTGCTTTATTTCTTCAAAAATAGGATTATTGTTTTTGTCGTAAACAATATTTCCTTCTTCGTCCCTCTTGATAAATAATTTATAGGTTTTTCCGCAGACAGTACAAGTATCATATTCTTCCTGTGTCTTGTAGTTATAGCTTATATACCTTGCCCTTCCGCATTGTTCGCATTTTTCAGAGTCTATTACATGTCCCATATGAATTTTTCCTCCTACAATATTGTTAATATTAACCTTATCTGACGATTTTACTTGATGCCGTCTTTTGCCCTTTTTAAATAAGCAGCGGCATCTTCAATGTTCCAAGCATGAATAAACCTTTCATTACCGCAGTGCCCAAAACCTTTTGTTACATTCTGGTCTTCAAACTTTTCGCTAAAGTCTTTGTATGAGTCGAGCCATTCAATACTGATAACCCTTTTTCTCCAGCCGATTTTAACGCAGCCGTCGGGAGTTTCAACCATAAACCAAGGTTTGCATTTTTCACAGGAGCAGTATTCATTTTTAATTGCAACGAATTTCAGATCCTTTAAATTATAAACGCCCGGAAATATGTTTTGGAATTCTTCGAGCTGGGTTCTTTCGTTGTATTTTTTTTCTACAATCCTTGTGAAAATACAAGAGTTTATAATCCTCTGCCTCATCAACGGAATAATCGTTTAAATCGTCAAGTGACCATTTTTTACCGCACTCACGGCATATCTCATCAGGCCCCGGGATGTATGAGCTGTACAATATGAACTTATTATGCATTTTCCTGTAATAGCTGTAAGGAATTGTCATGTTCTCTACTTTAGGGATTTTAAATTCATTGGGTACCTGCTCGGATATTGTAAATGTCTGGCCGTAAGCATCAAAGCATAAGAGATTGTGCCATACAAATTCATTAAGCTTCATGTGCTTTTTCCTGTAAGCTACTCTCCTAATGTTAATTATTTCGTGCAATGATTTTAAATCTACAATATAGCTTTCTATACCGTCGTCAGTGTTAAAAACATTTTCTTTAAGTTCGATTTCTTTCGGTTCATATTCGACTTCTATGTAAACATCCGACAGTCTTCCGTTCTGAGAGTATTTTCTAAATACCTCAAAATTAAAATACGGTGTTCCGTCAAAGCCAAATACGACCGGTTTAATCTTTTTTCCTATGTTTATAACCCTGCATTTCATGGTTTCAGGAACGGCATAATCATCCAGCTCCAGTGAAACAAACGAACCTCCAAGCTCAGGGCTCGAAACACACTGCATCTTTTTAACCTCTAACCTTCTCATTCCTTCCTCCTTTGTGCGTTATACGCTCCTTAATATTTTTTCTATAATATGTTAATTTGTATTTATATATTCCAAAAAAAAAAGAAAAGTTTCCCCTTCTTTTGAAAATTCCTTAATCTTCTGAACTGACTCCAAAGTTCAATAATGATATAAATTCAGAGTTTTTCGGTTTCTTTTTCCAATAATCCGAAGGAAGCGATACTCCAAATTCTTTTTTGATTTTTGCAATTACTCCTGCTATGCCGTATTTTGTAAACAATACCTGTATGCTGTGCCTGATGGCTCTTTCAACTCTGGAGCAATTGTCATTGTATTCTTTTGCTATGATACCGTATAATCCATTTTCGCCGGTTATTTGAATAGAGGCAGAGTATAATTCTATAGCTTTGGCAACATAGGTAAAACCTTTAAGTTCCGGGCTCATGCCGATTCCCAATAATTTTGCTTTAATTTCTTTTTCTTCCATTTTCATTTCTCCTTTAATTGTAATTTTTAAGCATTTTTTATGCTTACATTACATAATACGCAAATATATTTTTATATATTCCATATGTCATCAAACATCTTAAAAGAATAATTACATAATAAAAAACACCCCAGAGGGTGTTTTTATGGTTATACGGTTTCGATAATACCGTAGTTGCCGTCCTTTCTTTTATACAGTAGACAGATTTTTTCGGTTTCTGCATTAAGAAACATAAATGACGGATGACCTAAAAGCTCAATCTGCAATATTGCCTCTTCTTCATACATAGGTTTTAAGTTAAAAACCTTTCTTTTTACTATTACTCCTTCTGTTTTCTCTTCTTCTGCCGGCATATAATCCGTGTCTGTCCTATATTTTCTTATGGATTCGTTTTTAAATGAGTTCTTTTTACCGGCGTACCTTTCAAGCTGATTTTTCAGCTTGTCAATCACCATGTCAACGGCGGCGTACATATCTTCACTAAAAGCTTCAGACTTTATGATTGTATCGTTGTCGAGAATGGTTGTTTCAATTTTATTGCCTGACTTCCTTACTTCCAATACAACTTTGACATCCGCTTCCTTAAGATACAGGTTAACCTTGTGAATCTTATTCTCTACATAATTTTTCAAAGGTTCCGTTAATTTAAAATTTTTTGCTGATATTTTTACCATAATTCGATTCTCCTTTGCTTTTTTTATTGTTTATTAAACACCTTTGCCGGTTTATTGTATAATACGATTATTTCAAAAATAATATTCCAGAGCCCAGAAATTAGTTACAATTACCTAAAAATGGCAAAATGTTAAAAATTTTTAATATTTTCCCATACCACGTACCAGTCCAATATACTAAACTGTCGATATTAGAGAAACAAATTTACATAAATATGAGAATATATTGACCGACAGATGTATTGAAATAACAAAGCAAGACAAACAAAGGTAAAAATAAAAAAAATAGCAAAAAAATATACATAATATTTTAATAATTGGATATGTGAATAATATACAAAAAATGGTAAATAATAATTTAAAAATTTTTAATAAATTTGCAAAATTTCCAAAAAAAAGATATAATTTACATAGTATTGAGTGCCGTAAATCTTAATATATAAGGAGGAACTATAAACTTCAATGTGGATACTAACAAAAAGACCAATAGGGAGGACCTAATGAATATTGAATCTTTCTGTAAGGTGCTTGACGAAATTGCTAAAGAATATAGTAACAGTTATATCGAGTTAGAAAAACTTGCCAGCGAATTTATCCTTACCATATCCGATGTTAAATGTGAATTTATTGACAAGTCGAGGAACTGTTTTGCGGCTGGAGATGCTAAAAAGGCTTATGAGTACGTTGAACTTACAAATTGCATAACAGATATTATTAAGAATTTTTCAGCAGTATTGGTTGGTTTTGAGGTCAAGGATGAATGTATAGAAAAAAACGAAAAACCCAAAATATTAAATATAGGATATAAAGTATAAATTATCAGTTTTAACAAAATAGTAGCTGATAAAAAAATATTAATTGATGGGTAAAAAAAAGATATAGAATAAGTTATAAATATTAGCGAGATGAATACTATATCTTTTTTTTTTGAGCAAAAAAAATAAGAAGGCATAAAGCCTCCTTATTTCCTCCGAAATTTCTCTTATATCCTATTGTGTAGTCTCCTTTAAAATAGCTGAGGTTTGGTTTTAATGTCGTTATAATAATCGAGAACCGGATTTCCCTCTTCCCTTTCATCAATAATTCCGGATGCATAAGAAATAGGTTTTAAGTTTTCGTTCTTACAGAAGGAAAAAATTTCTTCGTCCGTTATTACTTCGTCCTCATCTGCACCGTTATTGTCTTTGTCAAGAACAAGCACTTCCACATTTTCAGAGTTCGAGTAAACATCCTGAACTAAACCATTTTCAACTTTTACTACTATCTTTACCATATACAACCTCCTTGCAAATTACGGTTGATAAAATTCATAATTTTTTTCGACATATCCTTGGGGTTTGACATATGAGAATTCAAGAATGTTAAAAGCCCAAGATCCGACATCTTTTCCCCCTATTTCAGAGAAGTAATCGCCGCCTCCGAGCCCGTTTCCGTATGCTGTGAGCAAGGGCAGGGGGTTGATAATCCAGTCATCTTCTTTTCGGTTCTTTTTTATGTAGCTGTTGACATCCAAATATATCCCCTTCGTATGATTTATGAGATATTTTTTCCTTGTTTCATCAACAAGCAATTTCATAAGTTCTTCTTCTTTCATAGGAATTTCAACAGGAAACACCATATACTTTTGTTTTGTGCTCTCCCATGCTCTCTTATGGTAAATATTCATAACTGATTTTGCGGGCAGGTCCTTATTGATTTTCTTTAAGGCCGGATAGTTAACACTCTTTGCGTAGTCTCCTATCCATGTAACCCTTTTGGGATTGTCAAGAATGAGTCGATAGACCGAATTTACAAAATCATTGTAAATCCATGAATGTTCCATAATTTTAAGAAAGTGTCCGAAGTCACGAGGGTTAAGAACCCTTATCATATCGCCTTCGCCAAGAACTGCTTTATAATATTGTCCCATAGCTTTCTCCTAATTTTTTCTTAATATTTTAACTGCCAGTTTTTTAGCCTCTGCTTCTCCTTTGATATTTCTCTCATCTCCTACTTTTCTCAAATCATCATATTTCTCAAGGCACCTGCAGTCCAGACACTCATAGGATCTTCCTATGCAGCCGCCGTTGTCCCTGTATGTGTAAGGGATTGTGTTTAAGGTTACGGTGCCGCAATAAATACAGGTATTTTTAGCTCCTTGGTTGAGATGTTTAATAACTTCTTGGGCCGGGGAATTAAAGAGTTCAATATTATTGTTTAATTCCGACAGAAAAATAGTAATTTTGCAGCACCTGTTTTCTTTGTGAGTCCATTGGTTAAAGTCAACAGTTTTAAACTTTTCCCTGTTACCGATAATTATTTTGGCTATTTCATCTACTCCTTCGTTTCTTATGTTTTCGCAGTAGAAAATATCCAAAAGATAGTTTTTCTTCATAACCTCCTCCTTTTTTTTAAAAACAACGGAAACTTTTTAAGTCTCCGCTATTCAGGGTGTCAATGACTTCAAGGGCCGGTTTCTTAAAATACTTTCTGTTCTTATTGAGCTCCGACAAGAGAATTGTTGTTTCATAATATTTATTCCCTTCGGATTCTTTTTCTTTAAAAAGCTCCAGCTCAAACTTATCTTTGTTGGAAATAATTGTTTTGGCAATTTCTATGATGCCTTTCTTTCCTTTTCCTTTCTTTGTATGGAAGAATTCCAACATGTAATTTATTACATATTCTTTTCCTTCCTCCATAATTTACCTTTAATACCTCCTTTTAAGCGTAAGTTTTAATTTTTGACGCATACAATAAAAACAAAACATGAATTCTGATATTTTTCGATAACCCTATGCCTTTGACATATCTTGGTCTTACAGAAAACTTAATGTTGTTCTGGCGGAAAAATTCATAAAGGTTCATAGGCGACAGGTCATCCTTACTGTTTATAAAATCAGAAAACTTTACAAGTTCCTGATTGTCGGTAAGTCTGAATTTGAAGTTTATGCCTCCGATGCCGCATTGATTGATTTCTTTGATTTCCCCGTTATAAACCTTCCATCGTATTCTGTTTTTTAGCATGTCAGTATCTTTGATTGTCAAAATAGTTTTTACTCCCTCCTTCCATTGGTGTAAAACATTACTCCTTGATTTTTTCTGATTAATATTACGCAAAAGCCGCTGTTAATATTCCAAATATTAAAAAATAATTATGAGGCGTTTAAATGCGTTTTAACGCAAGAGAAATTTAAGAGGTATAATTCCTCGACAAATAAGAATAATGGCATAAAATTTAAGGATAACTGCCAATACGCATAAAAAAACAGCCCGCCTTAAAGCGGACTGTTAGTCATCATTCTTATGAAAAATTTTAATATGAAAGGATCATAAAGATATTTTTCTTTTTTCAAAATTCTTAAAGATTCATCCTTGCTTTTGCCTTCCTTGTACGTCCTTTTTTGAGTTATTGCAGAATATGAATCCGTAACCGCAAGTATTTTCCCTAAAATACTTATTTCGTCCTCTTTTAGACCTTCAGGATAGCCGCTTCCGTCATCTCTTTCATGATGCATGGCTACTGCTTCCCTTATATTAACGTTGAAATTAAAATGCGATAATATTTTATATCCGTCAGATATATGCTCTTTTATTTCTACGCTGTCTTTAGGAGATATTTTATGCGATCCTTTCAGAACACAGTCGTCCATAAGCAGTTTCCCTACATCGTGCAAAAGCCCCGCCATTTCAACTTCTTCAATTGTACATTTTATGTCTATGTTTTCTTTAATCAATTCATTTGCCAGCTGCACGGAAAGCTTTGATACCTGTTTTGAATGTTCAAGGGTCAGCAAATCTTTTTTTTCGAGTAAACGCTTCAAGATTCTGACAACTTTAGCATAAGTCATATTAATCCCCTTCTTTCTCCCCTTTTGTTAATGTAGCTAACTACACCTTTAAGTGCATATTATATAATACGAAATAATGTAAATTAATATTCCAATAAATATAAAATTATTTTGACAGAATATTTTTTGGTGCTACAATAAAGTCAAAAGATACTTAATGCAGCGTAGGAAAATAAGAACTTTGAAAACTAAATAAAACTGTACGGGGCAGGTCAAAACCCCGGCAGATAAATAATTTATTGAAGTTGATTTATATGGGTAAGACTTCTTGGGAGGTTAAAAATAGATATAATAAAAAGACATATAAAAATATGACTTTAAGGCTTAAGCCCGGATTTGTATGCTGGCTTTGAGAAGTTAAGAATGAAAAAAAATATTTCCAAACCCAAATTTATCAGCAAACTTATCGAAACATGTAAGAGAATAAAAGAAAAAGAAAGGAGAAATAATGAACAATAAAAAACTGACGGAATCACTAAAAAAGAAAGATGGATTCTGGATAAGAATCAGAGACTTAAATGATGAGGTAAAAACAGGATGCCTTGCAAAAATCAAATTTGACGATGACAACAATATAAGAATTTACACACTGCTTGAAGATGCACCAGCAATAAACATATATCCCCCTGAAGACTTCACCTTTTACTCAGGCACGATGGGAGTGCTGCTGATGCTTAACGGCAAAGGAGACATCTACGACTACTACGATCCGTTTGATGCAGATGAGGACCTAATAGAATACACGGAAAACTTCCTGAAAAAGTGGGGATTAAGTGAAGAGGAATACTTGGAACATTTAGACCTTAGTACTGATGAGGAAATTCCTAAAATGATGTTTTTAAGAACAAACAGAAAAATTGAAGAGATAAGTGCGGAGGAAGCCAATAAGTACAGAGAAATGATGGGACTGCCTAAACTGGATGAAGAGGAAATAAAATAAAAAAACCACAAATTTTTATTATGTGGTTTTTTTGTTATAATACTTTAACATTTTACCATACTGATGAAAGTAACCTCATCGTATGTGTCTTTAATTCCTGTAATTTTAAGGGTGTTCTGAATATTTATATTGAATCTTTGACCAATGTTAGCATCAAAGATTTCATTTCTACCGCCGAGTGTGTTTACTACCATCTCAGCAGTATCCTTCCCGCTCCCCTTAAGAAGTGTATTAACTTCTTCTATAAATCTTCGTGTCAGATGGTATTCCATCGGTGTCCCCAATATACGTTTTTCTTTTCGTAAAATTGCCGACATTAAAAATTTTCCTCCTCAAAATTTTTATATTTATCCCCTCTATTTAAATGTGCTTTTAAAGCACTCCTATAATATTATGATTCATAATACGCACTATGTTGAAAAAATATTCCAAAAAATAAAAATAAATAAAAAAAAGGCACTGCATCAATAAAATGCAAGGCCTTTTTTACAAGCTTTTTTTAAAATCTTGGGTTGTTGCATGTAGGGCAGCCGTTACCGTTGTATGTCCTGTTGTGGATAATTGATTTCCAAGGCGGATGCTCCTTGTCTACAGGACAGTTCCACCAAACCGACTTCCCTGACATGGGCCGTACATCCTTCGGTGTTAAATTCCCATTAAGTTCGTAATTCCACTGTTTTGCTATTTCAGGATAGTTGTATTCAAGACTTTTTTCGTAAGGTATTTCTTTCTTAACCGGGAAGCAAACAGGGCATTTGTAACCCTTTACCCTTTTCTGTACTGATTCCTTATACTTCTTGCTGCAGTTCTTGCATATCCACCAAACTTTTTCATTTGATGATGCGGTTAAATCAAACAAATTGATTTTTTTGTTTTTCACAGGATCAAATTCATCAATAAGTTCCGGGGTGGTATTAATAAGTTTACGGCTCTCCAATGTGCATACCGGGCATTTACTGCCTTTTGATGTTCGGTTTATTACCCTTGTCTGCCACGAATGGCCGTTGGCACACTTAAACCAGTAGGTTTTACCGGATTTACTGAATACTTCCTCCGGCTTTACTCCATCGTTTTTCTCATAATCCCATTCTTTTGCAACCTCGGGAAAGAGTATTACAAGATTGTTCTTTTTAAGAAAAGTATCCTTCTCTTCCCTTTTCCTGTACTTACCCGATATTTCCTCAGGAATGAGATTTTTGTCTTTTCTTAAATAATTAGTCGTTCTGTACCTTACAACTGCCTGAAATTCTTTTCCTTCTTCAGTTTTCCACCACACTTTAATCTGTGAGTGAGGCGTAACATCATATGGTGTTAAATCACCATTAAGTTCCGTATGCCATTCCTTTGCAAGCTCCGGATATCTGTCAGCAAGAGATTTCTTTTTTTCTCTTATAAGCTCCTTTTTCATAAAAACACTCCTATCGTAGAATTTATGATACCCATTATTCAATAATAATATTCTACTACATCCTATTTTATTCTTTTATCAAATATTGTCAAATGGAACATTAATAAAAAAGGCTTTTTTTAAAAAGCCCTTTTCATGATTTCTTTCTGTACTTCATGTTGCCCATTGAAAGAATGCTGGAGGAAAGATCATTATGATTATTTTTATGCGGAAAGCCGCCGGAGGAAATATTATCATCCGGGTTCTTCTTTGCGGATTCCAGCTTAACCAAGGTGTCTGCACTTGTGTTTTTTTTATCTTCAGGAAGGTAATGCCTTATTATCTCCTTGACTTTATAGGAAACCAAACCCTTGTCAATGTTTTTTATATATTTGTAAACATCTTCGTCATACTTTCCTATGCTTAAATTCTTCCGGACAGGTTTTAAATCTTTTTTCTGCTTGTATTCTGGAAAACTGAATACGGAATTGTTTTGGATGTAAGCCCTTACAGCATCTTTTATAAGCATGGAAAATCTGCCGGGAGGAATAGAATTCACAAGCGGCCATAAATCCTTGTCCTTGTTTCCGAAGAATATGGTATAGGTTACAGGCTTTTCCAAAGAATTATTATCCATCTTGCATCAATCCTATAAGGTTTCAATTTCTGTTGCTGCCGCCTCGTTTATTATTTCTTCCTTTGGCTCGGTAAAATTTATTTCAGCCCTGTATTTCATAATGACATAATTGAAGAATCCCACGCAGTTCGCAAAAACACAGTTGAAATTTTCATAATCTTTCTTACTGTCATGTTTTTCAGCTATTCTTATTTCAAGATTCGGGAGTCCCACTATAAAGTACGGATAATACAGTTTGCTGGTTCCGCCCGTCATTATCATAAGATCTATTTCGTTGAAATTATCATAGAAGGTTGAAAGTTCTTTTATGTTTTCTTTGGCAAACTGGTCAATAAGCTCATTTAATACAGGATCAATCTGCCAAGAACCACCCCTGCCGTAGCTTATGTATCTCTTTTCTTTCGGCTGCATTAAGTAATTGTTTATTTGATGAAGGCCCAGATCCCTGTTTGTGGCAGCCTTGCATTTGTCGAGAAGTTTTTCGTAAATTGCTTTCATGGCTCTGTTTTCCCATGTGATGCAATCCCCTACCATTCCTCCTTGAAGAATAAAGGTATCGCTGGTCAAGAAACCACTGTCGCATACACAACATTTCGCTCGTTGCAACAGATACTCATCAATTATTTCCCCTTTTCGGTTTACAGCAATGCTTAAAAGAGTTCCGAAAGGCTGGCTTAAAACATCTATATTCTCTTCCCTGATTATAAATGAAACAGGTATCCATTCTTCGTTTTTGCCTATCTGAAGTTCAAATTCGTGGTAACCCGAAAGCTGGTCAATTAAAGTTGAAGCATATAAATCGTATTCTTCAGGGAGTCCTACTGCTATCTTTATTTCGGCATCTCTCTTGAATTTTCCCGGTTTCTGCATAAGGGAAAGTGCTATTCCCACCCTGTTTAGTACTATATTTTCATCAGAGCCTACCCTTTTCTCGGTGAAAAGCTTGTATTCATCGGCAATCTTTTCATGTTTTGTTTCACTTATTACATCACCTACCAACCAAGTCTTTCCGGTTTTGTCCTTATCTCTGTATGCTATGAAAGTATCTTTCTTAAAAAGGACTTTCTTTATGTCCTCTGCTTCTATAGGATATACCAGCGATGGGAATTTGTGACGGCCGTAAACGCTGTAAACCTTGACAGAGCTAAAACCTACGTCAACACCAACTAAGAATACGGTACTCAGATCTATAAAAGGAATGTCAAGCTTATGAAAATTGTATTCTGTCGTTACTGCCATATCGGATACGTTAATGCTTAAATCATCAAAATTCTTGATGTTATCTTGTACTCTCATTTTAATCCTCCAAATAATCAGAATATAATTGATTTTATCAATTAAATAAAACGTTGTCAATAGAAAAAAGGACAAACATCATAAAGTTTGTGATAAAAATCATAAATTTATGACAAATAGCACAAATAATATGAAGAATATCATAAATGTTATGAAAAATAACACATATGTTATGCTAATTAACACATTAATTATGATAAATATCATAAGTTATATGCTAAACAGCACAAATAATGTGAAGTTTCTATTGCTGCTCCATGTTAATGTAGGATTTTACATCAAGGCTTCCTAAAGGATCTGAAGAAATTCTGCTTTCTGCTTTGTTGGATCCAAAAGTTTTGAAAATAAATCTTTTAACCGGCAGCAAATGCTTTTTAACTTCTTATAAAAATCGAAAATATAACGTAATATTGTTTTCTTTTCGGAAATAAAACGTAAATATATCGTAGTTTTGTTTTCTTTTTGGCTTAAATCCGCAAATATACAGTAATTTTGCTTTCGTTATTCTTTTATATGGATAATGTTAAATCCTACATTAAAGAAATCAGGCAGTCTACGTATAAAATAAGCAAGGATCTGCGTATATTTTCATATAACTTATGCCAAAAACTTTTTAACCGCTTAAAAATATTCAAATATAAGCGAAAATTTACCGAAATTACGTTTTCGTTTCTTTATTTCCCGAATAATCTACCGAATAAACCCTTTTCCCTTTTGTTTTCTTGTAATTCCTCCATAATTTTCTCCATATTTCTCTCTAATGCCTTATAATCAGACCTTGTTTTTTCGCTTAAACTATTTATTTCTATTTTGATTCCTTCTACATCTTCTTTGGAAGGAAGCTTATCTGCTGCATTTTTCAACGTTTCACTAAATACTGAAGAAAATGAATTTTCGATTTCTCTTTTTATAACATCTTTTATGGTCCCGTCAACTCTTGATGTCATTATTTCAATTAACTCTCTAAATTTTGTCTGCTGGTCAAATATCGGGGCTGCAAGCTTTCCCTCAGGGGAGGAGAGGAACTCGTGCACCTGTTTTACGCTTAATCCGTCGTTTTTTATAAGCCTTAATATGTATTTCAGCTCATTTACGTTTCTTTTCGAATAAAACCGGTGTTTGCCGGGTTCGTGTTCAAGACTTAAATATTTTTCGAACTCCCGGCAGTAGTATCTGGTCATTGCAGGAGTTTCTCCTATTATGCGGGCAACTTCGCCGGTCTTGAAAGTAACTGCTTTGCCTGTGATATAAGGTTCGCTTTCTTCTGTATTTTCTTCCTCATCTATGATGTCTTCCATATCTTCCATGCTCGTTTCCTCCTTATATTAATATCACTTTCGCTTTGTTTTCGTTTATTTTATCATAACTTTTTTTAAAAATCGATGATTTTTCAAAAAATATGTGGAATATTAAAAAATTAGTCTACGTATTATGAAATATAAGTAAAAAAAACATGTCAATAGAGAGGGTAATTATGTTGAAACTTAGAAAAGGAAAAGACTTAGTATTAGCAAGAATTGTATCTTTTGAATTATCAATAGAAATTCCGGAAGTGGAAAGCTGGTTTTATCTTTCAAAAAACGATAACTACAATCTTTACAGCATCTTTGCGGTGAAGGATCGGAATATATTGATAGGAGGTATCAACTGTGAAGTAATAAGAAACAAAGTTATTGTTGACGAAATTTGGGTCAGAAAGGAATACCGGGGAATGTGGATAGCTAAGGATATGCTTAGTCTTCTGAAGGCTGAGTGTGATAAGAAAGAAAGAGATTTATATTATTACAGTCATTTAGAACCGTATAAGGACCTGTTTATCAATAACGGTCTTAACTGTTCTGCATATAATAGAAAAAGAAGAAAGGAGGAATCGAGTTGGGAGTAAATAAAAAAGTTACACTTATTTTAATGGTTACATGTTTTATTCTCGGAATAGTATTAGATTCATTCTTGGGCCCTGTGGTTAAGGTAAATCATCTGTCAAAGTTTGAGACTATCGTACAGGAAATAAGTAAAAACAAAACGATGGAAGAAAATACCGAAACGGTCAAGAAATTATTGAATGAAATGTACATAAGGGCAAATGACTATGATTTTATGGCATCGGCATTTTATAACGAGCTTGTGTATATAGAAAATGTCTTTGAAAGCACGGATTATGAAAAATATGCCGAGTCAAATGCTTTAAAAGGCTTTATGAAAGATTTGAAGAAGAACGGCTTAATTCTTAAGTATGATTTACTGGCAGGATATATAGTAACACCAGACTTAAATGATATTGCAGATAAATACTGCAATATCATTGATGACGACACAAGGGAATACATAGAATTCAGGGCGTATGAACTTAGCAATCATCTCTACAGCCTTGAACTGGAAACCATAGATATTGACGAAGTGGTAAAAAGAATTGACATTCTTGCAGAAAGAGTAAAAAAACAGACAGAATTTACCGAAACATATAAAGAGCTTCTTGATTATTACTATGATATTCTAAAGGGTGATACCCACAATTATTTTATCAATTATGACAATGTTGAACTTACGGATTATGCAAGAGAAAAATTTAAAACATATTCCGAAAGAGAAGACAGGGTAGGGGAGACAGTAAGAGACATTCTTGAGAACGGGTTTGCCGACTGGTATTATGAATAGTTTTTAAAGAAGGTGGAATGTTTGGAAGAAAACAAAGAAACAAAAGTTGATGTAAAGTTAAATATTAAATCGGGGCTTGAATCATACCCCCTTAATACCATATTGTCCAAACATGTAATGATTGTTAATTCTATATACCAGAATGCCCAGTCGGGCTATTCCATTTATTTAGTAAAAGACGAAAACGGTAAAATGTTTAAGGTTAACGGTACTTTCCCTGCACCCCTTATTTTGTACGGTGAATATGACATAAGCGGTTATGTAAACATATATAAAGGGGAAAAGCAGCTTTCGTGTAAATCATATAAATTAAAGCCTCCCGTAAAAATGGAAAGCGTCAAGCAGTATCTTTCCACCTTTGACAATATGTATATATTTGCCGATGCAATTTACGAAGTATTTAAAGAAAAAACCATTCAGGTTTTAAAAAATTCCCCTGAAAAAGTAGTACAGGCAATTCCCTCCATTGATTATCAGTTTGCCCTTAACTGGCAGAAGAAAATAAAAAGAGACGAAGAAATAGAATCTTCAATTCTTGTGCTGACTTCTCTGGGCTTAAACATGAGGGATGCAAATTTTATCCTTCAGGTTTTTGGTTCAGGGGTTATCTACAAGTTAAGGGAAGACCCGTATTTCTTGGTCGGAAATGTTCCGGCAATGACTTTTAAGAAAGTAGATAATATAGCTATTAAAAACGGATACAAGCTTGACAGTCTCGGAAGGGGACAGCAGGCTCTGGTTTATCTTCTTGAAAATGCAGCAAATGAAGGCGACTGCTTTGTAAAGAAAGATAAACTTTTCTCGGAATGCAAAAAACTTTTGTCCTATCATTTAAGCTATTCCGAATGCAAGAAAATATTAAGAGCTCCCAATAATGTTGCTTTATACAATAAGAACTTAAATCTTGACAGGCAGGATATTGAAAAGAGTGTTAAAAATTATGAGAAAGAATACAAGAAAACAGGGAAGAAGGATTTTAAATATCTTGCCTTTGAGCCGTCGGATGAGCTTATTGAAAGCTCCTTTGAAATTTTGGTTCGTTCAAATAAGTCTTTTGAAAAAGACGGTAAATGTTTTTTAACTTCTATTTATGCTGCTGAAGAATTCATAGCTAAAAAGGTTTCAAAAATTGCCAAAAATACAATTGATTTTCCTGTTGTTAACCTTGATATTATTTCAAAATATCTCAAAGAAAACAAAATTGTGCTTGAAAAAGAGCAGTTAAAGGCAGTTGAAGATATTACAGAAAAAATGGGAGGGTTTTATATTCTAAACGGTGGTCCCGGTTCAGGTAAAACTTTTGTAACCAAGGTTATAATAGATATTCTTAATTTAAAATACAAAGAAAACGGACTTAAATTTTCAGTAAGGCTTCTGGCACCTACAGGTAAGGCATCAAAAGTTTTAAGGGAATATACGGGCATTGATGCTTATACAATTCACAGGGGCCTTGAGTGCAGGGGAGACGGAACTTTTAATAAAAATAAAGATAATCCTTTTAAGGAAGACCTGATAGTTGTGGATGAAAGCTCCATGCTTGAAGTCATCATCACAAGAAGCCTTATGGAAGCCATTAAAATAAAGACCAAAGTTGTATTTGTAGGAGATGTTGACCAGCTGCCGCCCATAGGCCCCGGGTGTATATTAAAGGACCTTATAAAAAGCGGATGCGTGAATATAAACACTTTGACAATTCCAAAGAGGCAACTTGAAAAATCAACTATCATATCCAATGCAAAAAATATTATTTCTAAAGAAATGATAAAGAGCGATGATAAAAGAAATGACTTCTTTGTTTTAAATAAAAAAGACGAAGACGAATGCAGGGATGCTGTTATAAAAGGAATTCGTCAGCTTATGGAGAAAAGAAATTATACCTTAAACAATATACAAATCCTGACCCCCTTAAAGAATGGGACATTAGGTTCAACTGCCCTCAATTATTACATACAGCAGGCATTTAATCCAAGGAAGGAAGGGGATGAGGAAATATTTAAGCAGAAAATAGTGGTAAGGGACGAAAAATCCTTTAAAAATGTAGAAAGAAATGTCTTTTTCAGAGTCGGGGACAAAATTATCCACAACCAGAACAATTATCAGAAAGACTGGTATGTTGAAGATCCAATGCTTGGATACAGGAAGGAATTCGGGCTTAAGGGAATCACCAACGGCGAATGCGGGGTAATAGTCAAAATAGAAAAAATAAGCGAGTTTGGCATAAAGAGAGAAAGAATTACGGTTAAATACGACAACGGATATGTTTTCTATGATGATGATTTCTTTGAAATAGACCATGCTTTTGCCCTAACTATTCATAAGAGTCAGGGCAGCCAGTGGCCGGCTGTTATTGTTCCAGTTATTATTCCTAAAAATATGAATAAAAACTTTTTTACAAACAATCTTATTTACACGGCTTGTACAAGATGTGAAAAAATTGCTATTGTTGCGGGAAATCCAGACGACATGCTGTATGCCATAAGAAATAAGACTGAAAACGACAGGGATACAAGTCTATCTGAACTACTTGTTACCGCATTTAATGAAGAGTTTTAAAATTATATGGAATAATATTTTATATTAGTGCGTAATATATTATATGGGATGAACACAACTCCTAAAAATTCTAACGAAAGGAAATAATAGCTATGAAAGTCACTGATGTAAAAATTTTTAAGAGAGAAGATGGGGAAGCATTTTTAGGTTCGGCATCCGTAGTATTGGATGATGATTTTGTTATATACGGTATTCGTGTATACGACAAGGGCGGCAAGAGATACATACTTTTCCCGTCGAGGAAGGTAAAAGACAAATGGGTTAACATATGTCATCCGATAAACAAGGAATGCAGGGAAAAAATCGAAGAAGCTATTTTTAAGGCTTTCGACGAGGAATAAAAATTGCCGACAAAAACAAACTCCGACAAAATGCCGGAGTTTTTTTAAAAAAAGGAGGTTTTTAAAATTGAAACCATTGGAAAAATTAAGCGGATATCATGAATACCTGATGACGCTATTACTGTCATTCCAGCTTTTTCTGACATTAGCTGCGGTGTTCTTTGATTTAAATAATTTTACATTAAACCTTATTGTATTTGTACTCAGTTTTTTGTTTTTCTTTCTGACAAAAGATTCTTCGAAAGATAAGAGTAAGGTTATTGTTATACTTAAATTTTCATGTTCTTTGTTTATATTTTCTCTGCTTAATATGCCTTTGCACTTATTAAGAAATTACGTTGATAAGGTTCCCGTTGCTCTGCCTTTTATGATGAATACAACTGCTTTTTTCGTATCGTTTTTTCTGTTTAGAAGCAATTCTGTCAAGGAATTATTCAATATTATAGCAGATACAAATGTAGGTATTCTTAAGGGCAGCAGCAAGAAAAACAAGGGAGATATTGTTATATGTAAGAATTTAAAAACGCATAAACCTGTTGTTATTCCCAAAAAAGACAGGTATTTACATCTTTTGATCTTAGGTCCTACCGGTTCCGGTAAAACTTCACAGATAATTCTTCCTATGCTTAATCAGGATATGAAAAACCCGGACATGGGAATTACTGTTATAGAACCTAAATCGGATTTGGCGGAGAAAGTATATGCTCTGGCTAAAATCAACGGAAGGGACTGCGTATATTTCAACCCGACTCATCCCGACTGCCCGTATTTTAATCCCTTATACGGAGATGAAGTCGAAGTAATTGAAAATATGGCGACTACATTTAATATGCTTAATGCCGATTCACAGCAGTACTTTAAGGATATGAACGAGCAGCTTGTAAGAAACTCACTGAAGGTTTTGAAGAGACTTTACGGAAACAAGGCAACCCTTATACATCTCTCAAGGCTTATTCAGAACTCCGGGGGACAGGGAAGACAGATGGTGCTTGACTTTACGAGAGTTCCGACACCCAGCGAAGAAATTGCAAAGGAAAATCAGGACCTTGCAAGCTGGTTTTTAAACGACTATTTCATGGAGAGAAGCAAGACCTATGAAAATACTTCAGGAATAAGGTCTCAGATTACAAAGATAACATCAAACAACTATTTAAGAAGGATTTTAAATCCTCCAAGCGGAGAAAATGACGTTGATTTCGACAAGCATCTTGCCGAAGGTGGGGTAATAGCCATAACGACTGCTCAGGGAGATTTAAGAGACTTGGGTAAGTTCCTTGGTTACTTTATAATACTTCAGTTCCAGTCCGCCGTATTCAGAAGGGGAGGGAATGAAAACACAAGAAGAGACCATGTCCTTTATATAGACGAGTTCCAGTCCTATTCAAACCCGGGCTTTTCGGATATGCTTACTCAGGGAAGATCTTATCGTGTGGCATGTCACCTTGCAACTCAGAACAGGTCCCTTATGGGAATGGGTTCAGGGAAGGATGGCAGGAGCTTTATAGATTTGGTTTCAACAAACGCAAGAAATATTGTCTTATTCCCCGGCGGCAATGCTGCAGATGCTGAATTTTACTCTAAGCAGTTCGGCGAAGTCAAAAGGATTAAAAAGGAAAGAGGCGTTTCAAAGAAAATATTCAATCCTCTGTACGGATTCGAAAATATAGGTTATCCGTCGGAAACAATAAGAAAATCAGAAAAGCAGGAAGCAAGGTTTTCCCCTACGGATATTATGTACAGACCTTTTGGGGAAATAACATATTGTATTGTTCAGAATAATGAGGTTCAATATCCGGATGTAGGCAAAATAGAATTCCTTCCTATCGAAATTTCAAGAAGCGTAGATGAAATAGTAGAAGATTACAACAGAAGTCAAATGAAGGCAGGTAACAATTCTGAAAAGAAAGAAGCATTGGCTTCTTCAGAGACCGAAGATATTGAAATCAGCTTTGACGATATAATTGAACCTGCTTTGGAAGATTATATAGATACCCCAAAAGTTTCTCCCGAATCCCCCCATAATTCCGAATCCGATGACAGTATATATTATCCGGACGACGGTTTTGACGTAATAGACGATTACAATCGCAGGGAAGAGGTAAGAGATGATGATAAGAAAGAAGAGGATGATTCCGGAGCAAAAATGGATGACGATATGAGATTGTTTGAAGAAGATGAAGAAGATAGAGATGATGATGACGATGACAGTATTATTCCTATCTTTGGGGATGAAGAAGATTCACTTATATAAATTATTTTGACAGATTTTGAAAGTGTGCTACCATCAAATAAAGGGGTTGATTATTAAATGGATAATAACAAGATAATAAAAATAGGTATAATATCGGTGATTGCCATTATTACATTGGCAGTGCTTGTCGGTGTACTGATATTCATAGGTAAGGATAAGGAAGTAGATATCTCTCCGGTTCAGGAAATACCGGATAATATTCCTGACAATGAAGATGAATTTGTATCGACGGATGAAAACCCTTATGATACATCAATTGAAGATGAAAGAGAAGCTAATAAAGAAATTGTGACAAGTGAAGACTTAAAAAAATTCAAAGAGGGAATAGTCCCTCTTATAGCGGAAGCTAAGTGGAAAGAGGCACTTGATTATGTCAATGAATATATGGAAAGCCACACTTACAAAAGCGAAGAAGGAAAAATTGTTCAGGCTTACCAAAATGATTTGACTGTTATGGTTCAGATGAGTGTTGTTCCGGAGGATATGTTTGATGAGGTTTTTACATCTTTTGAAGCTCCCGAAACTTTCTTGGCCTGTATGATTTATTATCCTCCAAAGGCTAAAATAGCCGCCTTTTTAAGTCTTGAAGGGCTGGTGCCTACTACGGAGCTTAATGATGTCGTAATTTACGAGCTAAAAGAAGTTCAGGACGATGATTTATTAAAGGATATCAACCTGAATTTCAACGACCAATATAAAAGGGTTTTATCACAGGAATTTGATGTTGAAGGTTTGAGGTATATTGCTTATATGGCTGAAACAAATGACGGGAAGTACCATATGTACAAGATAGAGGCAATATCCGAAGGAAGTTATTATATGACAGTTAACGAATGGGTAAGACATTTTAAAGGCTGGCAGTAACAAAAAATAAATAAAAAGAAGGAGTCTAAATGGTTAGTGTTTCTCAGGCAGCAAAAATATTGTATTATTCTACATTGTTTATATTCGTGTTTTCTTTCGTTGTGTTTGAAAGCACCGGTTATGCTTTAATATCAGCATTTGTTTTTCTGGTGATCGGCCTTTTTATTGCCGAGTTTAATCTGGAGAAACAACAGAAGGAAAAATTTAAAAAGATGGTTTTTGATTCCTATATTCCTATAGCCGAAAAATTAAAGACAAACACAAATGACAGAGCGATTACGGAGATAGAATTTACCAAAAATGGGGTAGATTTCAGAATATTCTTGGTTAACGGTGAAGAAACCGAAGTCAGGAATGCACTGGAGCTTGTAATCAATACTCTTAAAGATAAGGATCAGATTGACCTGTATTCAAGTATTCAGGCTACTGCTATAAACAGCGAAAAGGATCTTCCCGGTGCAAGGAAGATTTTAAAAAACAGGTCCAAGTTAAGCAGCAGAACAAGCTAAGAGGCGGAATTTCCCCGCCTCTATTTTATTTTGACAGATTTTAAAACTGTGGTAAGATAAGAACAAACGGATGCCTATATCCTGTGGAATATTTTTAAAATTGATTGCGTATTATATAATAGTGATTGATCAATCCGCAGGAGAGAGGCAGTCTAATGTGAGCGTGTTGATAGGCTGTCTCTCACTAAAAAAAATTAAAGGCAGGTGTCTATATATTGAGAATCTTTGGGTTAGAAATGCAGAAAGCATTGTTGAACGCCGAAATAATGGTAAGCGTTGATATAGAAACCACCGGTTTTTCACCCGATAAAGGGGCTGAAATAATAGAAATAGGTGCCTCCATGATCAACACCAAAACCAAAAAAATATTGAAAAATTTCAGTGAATTGGTTAAGCCGAGAAACGGGAAAATACCGAATAAAATTATAGAGCTTACCCATATTACAAACGAGATGGTCAGGGATAAAAGATTTATAGAGCCCGTTATTGAAGACCTCGGGCATTTTATGGGTGATTACCCTATTGTTTTTCATAATGCCTATTTTGACTGGGACAGGTTTCTTGAACCCTTGTTTAAAAAAAGAGGCATTTGCAAGAACAACGACATAATAGACACTTTAACTCTCACCGGTGTTTGTCTGCCGGATTTAAAGAAGAAAAATCTGGGATACCTTTGCAGTTATTTCGGATATAAAGCAGAAAATCTTCACAGGGCTTTGGATGATGCCAAAGCAACAGGAGCCTTGTGTATTAAATATAAAGAAATATTGTCAAGCAGAAATTTAAATATAAAAGAAGCCTATCCTTCAAGAAACAAAAATACGACTTCTCTTCCTGAATTAAGGATTAAATCCATAAATTGCTGGGGGAAGGGAGGGCACAGAAGAATTTATATTTTGACCTCTTGGGGAAATCTGTATTATGATTTGAATAAAAAGAACTGGTATGTGGCCAATACTTCTTATGATGCCACAATTAATTTCAAAACAGTAGAGGCTGCTTTTTTAAAAGCTGTCAGAATAAACTCTATCAATGAAATAGGGGAATATTTCAAGAATAGCATTGAAGGCAAAAATAACAAAGAAAGGGCTGGAGGATATGTTTACACCGCTTTGTAAAATAGGCGTTACCGAAAGAAAGGAAAAACAATTTAATACTAAAGACATATATTCTGTAGAAGAGCTTGCCGAATTCCTTCCTATAGGATACCGTGACTATACTAAAATAACAGAAATTAAGAATTTAAATGAAGGGGAATGGGTGAGTGTATACGGTGAAGTCGTAAAAAAATTGGAAACCAGTCGCATTTATTCTGTTATTATTAAAGATTCCAACAATGATACATTAAGGATAAATTGGTTTGGAGGAAATTATCATTACGATAATATAGAACTTAACAGTAAATATGTTTTTTGCGGTAAAATTTCCTCATACGGCTTTATCAGTAAAGAATTGTGCATGAATACCCCTGAAGCCTACTCCTACTTAAGCGATGTATGCCGTATTATGCCGAGATATTCGGCGATAAAGGGAATGTCCAAGGAATACCTTGCGATGAAAGTAAGACTTGCCTTGGAATATCTGGAGGAAAATCCGGGGCCTATAGATGAAGACAGGGAAGAGATGGCAAGAAAATTTAATTTAATTGACAGGTTATCAGCCTTAAAGGAAATGCATTCTCCTGAAAGCAGGGAATCATATAAAAAAGCCAAGACAAGGTTTAATTTTGATGTTCTTTATGACTTTTATACGGACCTTCTCAAGATGGAAGAAAACATAGTCCTTCAAACGCCCATTAAATTAAAGAATTTTAAGGTTATGGACCAATTCATCAAAGAACTTCCTTTCAAACTTACAAAGGGGCAATCTGAGGCTCTCGATAAACTTAAGGGAAGACTCATAAACTGTGAAAGGGTAAACGGTCTTCTTCTTGGAGATGTAGGATCCGGGAAAACCATAATTG
>Ga0255342_1000727_pt1 | contig 52308 bp, 48 predicted proteins | sample wastewater_treat_3_FD_192416 | JGI IMG/M metagenome (GOLD analysis project Ga0255342, IMG submission 192416) | Wastewater microbial communities from Lulu Island WWTP, Vancouver, Canada - plant14 | ecosystem: Engineered > WWTP > Wastewater > Unclassified | place: Canada: Vancouver, British...
AGGATTTTAGGAAACAACTGAGAAGACACAATCAGCGTAGTAACCGTATACCGATGCGACCATTGAAGTTCTTATCTCCTGTTCAATTTTTATCGCAGACTGTCCAATATGTTTGACAATCCTACAACTGAGGAATAAACCCTCACCGCCAAAGAGTATATTGGTAAAGCCCTTGACAGTTTCAACGTCATATTTGACCTGGGCTTCAAAGAAAGCAATGTTGCCGGTGTCAATTTTGATGCGTTGTCCTGGCTGCAGGTCGATTTCGACGATCGAGCCATCCAGTTCCAGGAAAACCATGCCAGTGCCACTTAAGCGCTGCATCAGGAAGCCTTCACCACCAAAAAGACCGGTCTTGAGTTTATTGACATAGGTTGAAAGCTCGACGGTGGGTTGGGCGCAAAGGAAAGCTGATTTCTGAGCAATGTATTGTTGTCTGCCATCCAGTTGCAGGGCGCGAATCTCGCCAGGCATAGAGGTGGTAAGGGTAATTTCAGCACCGGAGCTCATAGCTGTGTAAGTAGCCATAAAGAGTGATTCTCCGGTCAACATTCTGCCGAGACCCTTCATCAAGCCACCGCGAACATTGGTGTCCATCTGGAAGTTGTCGGTCATCCAGCTCATTCCGCCGGATTGGGTATAGATGCTTTCACCTGCTTCAAGCTGCAGGGTCAAGCCAGGCATATTTTCACCAAAAATTCTGTATCTCATTTTTCTCCTAATTAATATTGAATTTCAGTTTCGCTAACAAAAACACCAAAAATGGTGTTTGGTTACTGTACTATGTGATTCTGTTCGGTTTCCTCATATTCAGTTTTCGCTTTTTCGGATTCTCCATGGGTACCCAGGTAATTGCGTTGTTCAATACGAGTGATCATATCTATACGGCGCTGATGCCGTTCGCCTTCGAAGGATGCGTTCAGCCAACCTTCAGTAATTAATGTCGCCAAACCACCGGCAACAACTCTTGCGCCAAAGCAAAGAACATTGGCATTGTTATGTCGTTTTGCTAGGATTGCGGAATAAGGTTCGCTGCAAACCACCGCACGAATTCCAGGGAATTTATTAGCAGTGATTGACATGCCGACGCCAGTACCACAGATCAAAATGCCACGATCAAACTGACCCGAAAGGATTGCTTTCGAAACAAGTTCGGCAATACGAGGGTAATCACTGCTTTCTGTTGTGAAGCTGCCGAAGTCTTCAAAAGGAATCATTCGGCTTTCAAGATAGCTTTTTATTGTTTCTTTGAGTGCCAAAGCGGAATGGTCACAGCCAATTGCAATTTTCATATTCACCTCACATGTCTGGCTGTGATTATAACCGAAGCTGGATAATTGCATCGTTATTCAAATACATGAAAAAGAATGGGCTCTATTCGATATATATGCCAATTTCGGCACCTTTATTTCCATTTTAGGAAATGTTATTGATTCTGTAAGATTTTAGGGGAGTAAGATTTTAGAGGACGATTGACTAATAATAGAGGCGTGTATATAATTAGACCGAACAGTCAGTATAGGAGGCTTTTGGGAGGATTATGCATGAAAAGCTCTAAAGAACTAATTATCGATACCGCGTTCGAATATTTTGCTACGAAAGGATTTGACGCCACATCTGTTCATGAAATTTGCCAGGCAGCGGGTGTTAGCAAAGGCACTTTTTATTACTATTTTGAATCAAAGAGCGTTCTTTTCCAGCATCTTCTCAATAATTGGTTGAATGTTTTGGATGAAAACTTTCTGAAGAATGCTGATATAAAGCAAAAAGATGACAATGTTTTCGAAATACTAACTAAAATGGCGCAGCATTCTGAAAAACCTCTCAAGGATTTCGCCTCTGGTTTTCCATGTTAATTGAACATTGGCGGCAAGCTGCAATTGATCCTACGACCCCGGCTATATCGTTTAAACCATACGACCGCTACGATGCGCTTTTTTCCGGCATGATCATGCGAGGGATTGCTGAGGGTTCTATAGATCCAGATACTGATCCGAATAAAACATCACGTTTTATTATTTCTATAATCATAGGTTATATGATTTTGGATGGTCTGTTACCAAATCGAACCACATGGTCAGATGAATTGGTTTATGCGACAAATTTGTTACGAAAAGCAGTGGAGGCAAAATGATTCTTATTACTGGTGCAGCTGGACACATTGGAAATGTTATTACCAGAAAATTAGTCGAACAAGGACATCATGTCCGCGCGTTGGTTTTACCTGGTGAGGATATCAGCTCACTGGCTGATTCCAAGCCGGAAATTGTTGAAGGGAATATCCTCGATTATCCTTCCCTTCTCAAAGCTATGCAGGGTGTAAGATTTGTTTACCACCTTGCATCTCTGGTTGCCATTGTGCCTGAGCAATACGCTATGATGCGCAAAGTAAACGTCGAAGGGACTGCCAATGTCATTCGCGCCTGTAAGGAAGCCGGGGTTAAGCGGTTGATCTATACCAGTTCGATTCACGCTTATGGCCATCCGGATCATAATTTGGTGATTGACGAGACTTTACCTTTTGATACTGATAGAGGCAAGGAAAGTTACGATCAAACCAAGGCTGAAGCTTCTGTGTTGGTGCAAAACGCGGCTGACGATGATCTTGAAACGATCCTGTTAATGCCCACGGGAATTATTGGTCCGTATGACTACAAACGCTCCGAAATGGGTGAGGTCACCCTGTATTGGATGAAGAACGGGCCCACTGCATCCATTGATGGCGCATTTGATTTCGCTGACGTGCGAGATGTGGCTGATGCTCATATCTCAGCGTTGAGCAAAGGCAGGTCAGGTGAAGCTTATCTTTTAGGAGGGCACCAGATATCTATCCGCGATTACCGCAAGGTGGTTCAAAAAGCAGCTGGCGTGAAAGGTTGTGAAGTTTATTTCCCTTATAAACTGGCTTACGCTTTTACACCTCTGGCAGAACGTGTTTATCGACTTCTCAAGAAAAGACCGGCGTTTACACGTTATGCCCTAAAGACGCTCATGAGCAATTCGGTTATTTCTTCTAAAAAAGCAATTGAGGAACTGAATTACAAAATCAGATCGCTCGAAGAAACTGTTCGGGATAGTGTTAATTGGTGGAAGGAAAATCAAGCCCGGATCTTACCCAGCTTGCGAAATATAGTAAAAAGCCAAACGCTGTCTTAGTCTAATTTTTGACATCGCGGACAGAAGTGGGTGCCTCTTTGCCCCACTTTTGTTTTCTGGATTGGATTACCACAACGGGGGCAAGGATGATTTTCCTGCTGATAGACCTGAAAGTAGTTTTGAAAATCTCCACCCCGATAAACCCAATCAATGCTGGCCCCTTTTTGATCTATTCCTTTGCTCAGTACTGTTCGCAAGGCTTGCAGCAAGCGGGTTGCGTCCGTTAAGCTTAGACTGTCACTTTTTCGAAGGGGATGTAATCCAGCCAGGAAGAGAGCCTCGTCAGAGTAAATGTTGCCAACTCCGGCGATAAAGCTTTGGTCAAGAAGCAGCGGTTTGAGCTGACGGGATTTTGAAATGAGTTTTTTATAAAAGTCAATGGGAGTTAGTTCTTCGTCAAAGGGCTCCGGCCCAATTTTGGCAAAAATTGACTCCAGGTTGCCAAGGAGCCACATACGCCCAAATTTGCGAATGTCGTTGAAAACCAAACGCCAACCAGACTCGAAATCGACCCAAACCCGGTCGTGTTGTGTATAACGGTAGGAGTGGGTTTCAAGCTGGTTTATTTGCTCCAAGAAAAGGTCGCCACTCATTCGAAGGTGAAAAACAAGATATACATCGGTAAGAGTAAGGTATAGGAATTTTGCTCTTCGGTCGACAGAAAGTACTTGTTGACCCTTGGTGAGGCCTTCAAAGTAATCGCCACAGGCATTGGCAAGTGTGCCTGGCCAAAGAAGTTTAGCCTGAGATATGGTTTGCATCAGAATAGAAGGACGGTCGCAAAATCCTTTGATCAAGCGTTGGCGAATTGTCTCGACTTCAGGTAATTCTGGCAATAAGTCCTCTTGAGCGATTATTCATTAAACATAGCGCCAACACTTTTGCCTTCGTTGGCTCGTTTGATCACTTCTCCCAGTAATGGTCCGATACTTAAGATTGTTAATCGATTCCCGAATAATTTTCGTTTTTCATCCGGAATGGGGATGGTGTTGGTGGTGATAAAGTGTTTGACTGGCAGAGCGGCAAGTCTATCAGCCGCATTGACGGAGAGGACAGGGTGGATAAAGGCGACGTAAATGTCATGGGCACCATTTGCTCTGGCAACCCATACCGCTTCACAAATTGAACCGCCAGTGTCAATTTCATCGTCGATAATTAGCACATCACGATCTCGCACATCCCCGATCAGATTAAGCGCTTCGGAATGATCATCGTTATCCACACGGCGTTTTTCGGTAAATGCAAGCGGAATATTCAAAGCCTGAGCGTAGCGCCGACCATGCTTGGCAAAACCGAGATCGGCGGTAAGCAATACAGGGTTATTCATTTCATTGATGCGATCCTTCAGGTAAGGTTTCAGGATGTGATAAGCGGAAAGAACATCACCAGGAACCGAGAAAAAGCCTTGAATTTGACCAGCATGCAAGTCCATTGTTATGTAACGGTCTGCTCCGGCAACCATCATCATGTCAGCTACCAATTTAGCTGTAATCGGAACGCGGGGTTGATCCTTACGGTCAGAACGCCCGTAACACATGTAAGGAAACACAAGAGTGATCCTACCGGCTGAATCAAGATAGAGCGTTTGCGACATAATTAACATTTCCATGAGGTTGCGATGGACTGGAGTGGAGGTAGTTTGAATGATATAGCAGTCCTGACCTCTTACAGAAGAATGCAGTTTAACGAATAGATTCTCATTGGTGAATTCGTGAACATCTACGCCACTAAGTTCCAGCCCAAGATAGTCGGCTATCTCTTTGGCAAGGTCTTGTGAAGCTGAGCCTGCAAAGAGTTGGATGCCCCCGTAGAGCGCATTTGATGGTTTGCGTGCTATATTCATTTACTTCCCTACTCCTTTAATGATAGTTTCCAGTCTGATTGAAGAATGCTCATAATATCAACATCCCAGTATCGTCCCTGATGGAACCGGGCTTGTCGCATTGTTCCTTCATAAACAAAACCAACTTTCCGGTAAGCTTTTTTACCCCTTTCATTGCCTTCGAACACGCGTAAAAAAATGCGATGCAAATTGAGTGTGTTGAAACCATAATTACACATCAACTGCAGTGCTTCGGTTCCATAGCCCTGATCCCAATATTCTTTTTCACCGATCATGATGCCAATCTCTGCTGAGCGGTTGACCTGGTGAAAGCCCATGAAAGCTGTATTGCCGATTGGAACCCACGTATCGCTTTGGGATGTTTTCACTTCAATCACGAGGGGTAATTCTATCGCTGGACCTTTGACGACACTTTCATACCAGGATTCTTCCATCTCCCTGTTGAATGCGGTGTATTGCTCGAGGTACTCGCAAACTTCGGGATCATTGACCCAGCGTAAAAATGCTGGGATGTCTTCCCGTTCTGGTGCGCGTAAGCGAATTCTTGAACCGTAGAGCATTGGCATTATGGCTCCAGGCGGTTTGGTCCTCTAAAGAGGAATACAGCTTCCCGAATGCTGGGCAGGTTCAGCATGACCATCAGGAGGCGGCTCAAACCCATGCCCAGGCCGCCATGCGGTGGACAGCCGTAGCGGAAATAGTTCAGATAGGTCTGAATGGGTTCCAGGGTTAAGCCTTTTTCGAGGGCCTGTTTGGAGAGTACTTCGTAGCGGTGTTCACGCTGAGCGCCGGTGGTGATCTCAAGTCCCCGTCCAAGCAGGTCAAAGCTCTTAGTAAGGGTTGGGTTGTTTTCGTGAAGCATATGATAGAAAGGTCGTACCGTGAAGGGCCAATCTTTAACAAAGACAAAGTCATTGCCATATTCCTTCCTGATGTATTCACCTAAGGCACGTTCAGCGCCCGGGTCTAGGTCACCTTTTTTCTCAGGAGGCAGTTTGTAGTCAAGCCCTTTCAGGATTTGGTAAGCTTCTGCCATTGTTAGGCGGGGAAAAGGTAAAGCAGGAACCTGCAATGCAACGCCAAAATGCTTTTCGATTTCGTCATAGTGTTTATCCTTTACAGCCTGATAGCTATGCGCGAGCAAGTTTTCAGCCTCCACCATGACGTCTTCATGGCTGCCGATCCAGGATATTTCAAAATCGATGCCGGTAAATTCAGTCATGTGGCGGGAAGTGAAAGATGGGTCTGCCCGAAAAACGGGTCCGATCTCGAAGATCTTTTCAAAACCGGCAGCCTGAGCCATTTGTTTGTAGAACTGAGGGGATTGGGCCAAATAGGCAGTCTGTTCAAAATAATCGACCTTGAAAAGCTCAGCGCCACTTTCGCTGGGGGTTCCCATTATCTTTGGGGAATGGACTTCGATAAAACCGTTTTTGAGCCAATACTCACGCATGGCTTGTTCAAGTGTGGTCTGAATTTCAAAAATCAGTCGATTGCGTTCTCGTCTTAAATCAAGATATCGCCAGTCAAGGCGGTAATCCTGGTCTGGTAGCGTATCTCCAAAAGGTTCAAAAGGCAGGGGCAACTCGGCATTGTTTTCGACTTTCAATGATTCAAGTTGAATCTCAATACCGCCCAGTTTTACGACTTCATTTTCCACAACTTTGCCTGTAAGGGTAAGTGCTGATTCGGTGCCAAGAGACGAGATTAACTCTGCCAGCTCAAGATCGCCTTTTTTCCAGTGAGCTACCTGAGCCAGTCCGGTTTTATCACGCAGAATTAAGAATTGCATGCTTTTCTGGTCACGCAAGGTTTGCAACCAGCCTTTAAGAGTGACCTGCTGTCCGATATGGTCTTTCAGGTCTTTAATCAGGGTTCTTTCCATTTTCTAACTCCGATATATGAGAATTAATACCGTGTTGATTATACGCTAATAATTTTTTACTTGCCTCTTTCGGTGAAATTTTCCGATTGTGAACTTTTTTAAGCATCTGCTCGTAAAAACTTGCTGGCATTTTTTGGTCAAAATCCTTGATCAGCGAATGGACAATGATCTTACGGACGACTTCATGCAACATAAAGGCTTCTTTGCGTTCCCAGTTACCGGTTTCTTTTAACCAGACCTGATGCGCCTGGATTTGTTCAACCAGTTCGGCGATGCCACTGCTATCTGTAGCTGTAGTCTTCAATACTGGTGGAATCCAATTGCTCAGTTCTTCACTTGCATCTTCGGTTTCAGTAGATTCATCAAATTCAAGCAGGTTGTGTTTGCCATAAGACGAAGAAGAACTGCCATGACCCATCTGGATCATGGAACGCAAATAGCGCGCGCTTTGATCGGCACCGGGGCGATCTGATTTGTTGACGACGAGAATATCGGCGATCTCGAGGATGCCGGCTTTGATCGATTGGATATCATCGCCCAAACCTGGAATGTCAACCACGATGGTCGTATGCGCCAGATTAACAATGTCAACTTCGGATTGACCGGCTCCGACGGTCTCGATGAGCACATATTGGTAGCCGGCGGCATCAAAGACCTGGCTCATTGCCTGGGTTTGGGCTGCCAGTCCTCCCAATGCGCCTCTAGAAGCCATGGAACGGATGAACACGTTTGGATCGTTCTGCAGGGCGAGCATGCGCACGCGATCGCCGAGGATGGCGCCGCCGGTGAATGGGCTGGTGGGATCGACCGCAATGATTGCAACTTTGACCTCTGGTTCACTTTGCCTGATCTGATGTGCGATGGCGTTCACAAGGGTGCTTTTGCCGGAGCCGGGCGGCCCGGTGATGCCGATCTTGTGGGCCTTTCCTGTATAAGCAAAGAGCTCGTCCAGGGCTTGTTCACCGAGGGTAGTTGATGATTCAACCTGGCTTAAAATACGAGAAAGGGCAAGCCTACTGCCCTTTCTCAGGTCTTCGATCAGTGTCATTTATCCCGCCAATGCCTTGGCTTGAATCGCTTCCCGAATGTCCTGACAGACAACGCGAGTGTCAGTTCCGGGACCATAAACCTTATAAATGCCAGCATCCAACATGCCTTGTATATCGTCTTCAGGGATGATGCCTCCGAGGAAAACAAGCACATCGGTCTGTCCGTTTTCCTGCAGTTTCTTGATCACCTGGGGAATGAGGGCGTTGTGCGCTCCTGACAAAATTGAAAGGCCGATCACATCAACGTCTTCCTGAAGGGCAGCTTCGCTGATCATCTCAGGGGTTTGGCGTAAGCCGGTATAGATCACTTCCATACCGTCATCCCGCAAAGCACGGGCAATAACTTTGGCGCCACGGTCGTGTCCATCCAGACCAGGCTTGGCAATGAGTACTCGTATTTTCTTTTCGGTCATTATCTCTCCTGTCTCATCTGGATTATAACGCTCCAATGGCATTCTGAGCAGGGTAGTTCAGGAAGATCGATACTCTTCGGTTCCCAAGATGTTGACGATCTCCCCATAAAAGACGCGGTGATAATCTTTGGCTGGGTAGTTCAGGTCAATTTTTGGGTCAAGGAAATGGGCAGGGTCGAAATCGGAGTAATAAATGTTTTTACATTCGATGACCAATTCCGCCTGTTCGAAGCCGGGAGACTTCACCTTCGCGGACGCGATCGGGGTCAGCCGGGTCTGCTTTAGCTTATTGCCATCCCGCCCGGAATGCGTTCCGAGGTAGGTCAGATCCTTTCGGAATTCTGACGGGAAAGCGCTGACCGTGAAATCCTGGTAACGTTCGAAAAACTCATAAGTGTAGCGGGTGGGGCGAACTGCAACCATAACGAACGGGCGGTTCCACATCGTTCCGATGCTGCCCCAGCCAATGGTCATGGTATTGAAATCGTTGGTGGCAAAATCACCGCAGGTCAGGAGGAATGTTATCTTGTCAAAGAGGTGATGAGGTCTCACCAAAAGGTTTTCGGGTTTGATTGCAATTCTTTGCATTTTTGACTCCTTTTTTTAATTGCTTTAATTGTATCAAACAGAACGCAGATAGCCTTTATAATTGACGGGATGAATGAGTTAGAGGAACAAGGAAAAGAGAAATCCGGATTGGTGGCAGTTCGTTGGATTGGCACTATTCTTTCTATTGCGGTTATGATTTATTTACTTTCCAAAGTTGGTTGGCGGGAAGCATTGGAAAGTTTTGGTCAGATCCCCTGGTGGATGTTTTTGGTTTTCATTCTCATTGGCCTTACCTCAAGATTCGCGACCTTTGGTCGCTGGAACAGTCTGTTAAGTGCGAGTGCAGAGAAAATGTTGTGGAAGGACAGTCTTAAATTGACCTTTGCTGGCCTGTTTGCCTCCAACCTTTTGCCGACCACGATCGGCGGGGATGTCGTCCGACTGGCTGGCGCGATCAGACTGGGGGTTTCAGGCTCTCTTGCCACCGCGTCACTGGTGGTCGATAGGCTGATCGGAATGACTGGCATGACTTTGATGCTTCCATTCGCGGCCCGTTTCCTGCCGTTATTGCAAAAAGACGAAGCCAGCTTGCAGGCAATGGTCGGGATCAGCTTATTTGGAAAGATCAAGGCATGGCTCCTGAAAAGCCTTGAAAAAGTCTGGCTTAGTGTTAAAAGATGGATCCATCAGCCACTTAGTTTAGTAAAGGGACTTGGATTTACACTGATCCACCAATTATGTGTTTACCTGGTGATTAAACTGTTTATCAACGCCATGGGCGAAGACCTGTCGATCCTCACGATCGCCGGCATCTGGAGTTTGACTTACTTTATCACCCTCCTGCCGATCTCAATCAATGGCCTGGGGCTGCAGGAGGTGACCGTGACCAACCTGTTTTCGGTCATGGGCGGGATCTCGGTCTCAACAAGTATCGCTCTGGCGATCTTTTTACGCATATTATGGATGTTGGTCAGTTTGCCAGGTGCCTTTTTTGTGGGAGATCTGTTGGCTGGTAAAAAAGAAGTAATTCAGGAAGAGAGCAACCCCGAATGAACACGAATCGACAAGTAAACCTGAGCGAATATTTGCGCAATGGTCTTTTATTAATACTCTTATCCCTGACCTGGTACTTGTTTGATCAACGCAATTACCGTGGCAATATGTATTTTGCCTTTATGCTGGTTTTTATCCTGGTTGGATTGGGAGCTGTGTTTCTGCTTGTTCGAAAACCAAAATTACTCACTAAAAATGAAGATAAAAAAGATTTGGTAATTTTGCAGAAACCTGCCTGGACAGCGTTGGTATTAGTCGTTCTCTTTTTCACGATCCCATTGGCTTTGCTGGATACGGGCAATGCCAGATTTGTGATTATGGTTTGGTGGAGTCTGATTTGTGGTTTTTTGGTAGCATGGTTATGGCCCTCCCAGAATCCTTATCTGGTTTTTGTATCGGTTTTGCTCCTGGGTGGTGTTTCTTATCGCGTCGGAGCTTTTGTGAATGAGATCAGTAGCTCAGCTTTTTCCTTAGGTTGGTCCGAGGGAAGTCGCATTTACAACGCTTCGCTTTTTTTATCTGAAGCGATCTATGGAAAAAAGATGCCACTGCCAGTTTTGCACCCCAGTCGTTATATCTTGCAGGCAGTACCATTTCTTTTTGGCATAAAATCAATCCTGATTCACAGGCTATGGCAAGTACTTTTGTGGATCGTAATGACATACTGGGCTGCTTGGTTGATGGCTAAAAAGCTGGGGGATGGAATAAAAGTGCCTCTGTTTTGGCTAAGCGCGTACCTGTTCCTTTTCTTTTTTCAGGGCGCGGTCTATTACCATCTGATGGTTTGTGTGATCGTGATCTTGCTTGGTTATCAAAAGGGCAAACCCTGGCGAAATCTGATCTTTGTAGTTGTTGCTTCGGTTTGGGCTGGCATCAGCCGCATCAACTGGATCCCGATGCCTGCCTTGCTGGCGGTATCGCTTTATCTGCTTGATGAACCTTTACAGAAGAAAAACCTGATCGACTATCTGAAGTGGCCGGTTGTCTGGTCGATTGTCGGTGTCGCGGCGGCTTTTGGCAGCAAACACTTTTATCAGACTATTTCGGGTGAGAACCCAGCGGTCTTTGATTCCGCTTTCAGCTCGCAGCTCATCTGGCGGCGTTTACTGCCAAACGCTACTTTCTCCTTGGGCATCTTAGCCGCAATCGGGATCGTCTCGCTGCCAATTTTGATTCAAAGTTTTCTGGTCTTACGCGACAAATATATCGGGCGTTTGCATTGGCTGCGCGAAATGGGTTTGGTGGGCATCCTGCTGGTCTTTTTTGCTGGTGGTGTTCTGGTCAGCCTGAAGATTGGCGGCGGCGGCGACCTGCACAATCTTGATGCCTTTCTTGTCTTTTTGGCGTTGATCTGCCTCGGTATCATCTCCGGTCGGCTGATGCCTGAGGATCCTGAAAGTCCCATCCAGGAATTTAGCCTGGAGAAAGTTCCAGCATTTCTTCTGATCCTGCTCTGCTTTGTACCGGTTTGGTTTGCCTTTATGCGCGGCGGCAAGTGGAATTTCCAACCTCGGCAGGATGAGACAGCGAAACTGGAAGAGATCCAGACCGCTATGGATATCCTGAACAAAGAGCCTGGGCCAATCCTTTTTGTCACTGAACGCCAGCTGCTGACGATGGGAGCGATCGAGGGCGTGGAGATGGTGCCGGAGTATGAAAAAGTTTTCCTGATGGAAATGGCGATGGGGAATAACCAGGAATACCTGGAAGAATTCTATCGTTTATTGAATGAACATCATTTCAAAGCTATTCTGATGGAACCGATCAGCACGAACATTCAGCTGGAGTGGAAGAGTTTTGCCGAGGAAAACAATAGTTACGTTCGCAATGTAATTTTGCCCATGCTGATGGATTACCAACTGGCGCTTAGCTGGGATAACGGCGAGATCAATCTGCTCATTCCAAACGGAAAGCCGGAGTTGATGCAGGAATTGATGGCGATTACGGAAAGTAATCGTTAGTGCATTTTTTCTCATAAAACAAGATATATTAATGTGCCACATAATATACATTAACACTTAAAAAATAAGTTAGTGTATAATATCTGCAACATAATATGTGAGAGGAGTGAGAACGTGAATGTCGCAACGATGACCAGCGCACAACAATTATCATCTTTGGGATCCCGGTTTAAAGATTATCGGCTTTCAATGAATATGACCCAGGAACAAGTGGCAGCTGAAGCCGGTGTTTCGCGCAACGCGGTCGTTAGATTTGAGTCGGGGCAAATCGTAAATTCAGATACCTTGCTTCGTATTCTCTCTGTATTTGGCTTTGATGCGGGATTGATTAAGCTGATCCCCCGCGCAGATGTCAGGCCAATTGAACGGGTTAAGAACAGAGGTCTTGAACGCGTCAGGGCAAGACCAGCAAAATTTAAGAAACCTTCATCCACCTGGAAATGGGGAGATGAAAAATGAGAAGGGTACAGGATGCCAGAGTCCTTTTGTGGGGCACTCAAATTGGGGCGGTCTCCTGGATCGAGGAAGATAAGTTAGGGGTTTTTCAGTACACACCTGAATTCGTTGGCAGTGGTATTCAACCTGCGCCATTTATGATGCCTTTAAGGGTTCCAGCCTATCAGTTTCCGGGTCTTTCAGACACATTTAAAGGTCTGCCTGGGATGCTTTCTGACTCTTTACCTGACAAGTTTGGTACGTCTGTAATCAACGCATGGTTAGCCCGACAAGGCAGGAGTGAAGATGACTTTAGTCCCGTTGAGCGACTTTGTGTCATCGCCAACCGAGGCATGGGCGCGCTTGAGTTTGAGCCTGCAATTCCTTTTGCCGCTCCGGTGGATGATCTGCTTGAGATCGAAAAACTAGTTGAGTTGACCAACGAAATATTGAACGAAAAAAAGAACGTTTCCGTAAAGCTGGATCAGGATGATAACAGGGAAGCGCTTGCGACTTTGGTAAGAGTAGGCACCTCCGCTGGTGGTGCGAGGGCTAAGGCGATCGTCGATTGGAACCCATCGACTGGCGAGTTTAGATCTGGTCAGATCAAAAATCCTGAAGGATTTGAACATTGGATCATAAAATTTGACGGTGTCGGTAATAAAGAAGAGCGCGCTATTATCTCTCCACAGGGCTATGGAAAAATAGAGTTTGTTTATTCAGAATTAGCCAGATTGGCTGGAATCAACATGCCGAAAACCCATCTTTATCATGAAGGTGGACGCTCACATTTCATGGTCAAACGATTTGATCGCAATGAGTCGGGAGATAAAATTCATATGCAATCCCTGGGCGCGATCAGACATGTGGATTTTAATTCTCCGGGGATCTATTCCTATGAAGAAACTTTAATTTCAATGAAACAATTGGAATTACCCGTGTCTGATCTGGAAGAATTCTTTAGACGAGCGGTCTTTAATGTTTTTGCCAGGAATAACGACGACCATGTGAAGAACGTTGCTTTTCTCATGGATAGAAGAGGTCAATGGCGCCTGTCTCCGGCTTATGATCTTACCTTTGCCTGTGATCCGGGAAATTACTGGCTGCGAAGACATCAGATGACGATAAACGGAAAAGCTGAAAACTTTGATCTGCAGGATCTGGAAATGTTGGGTTCCCTTGCCGGGTTAAAGAAGAAAAAGACATTAGAAGTTATCAAGCGGGTATGGGAAGCGATAAAAAGCTGGCGAAAACTTGCGGAGATTCAGGGAATTGACCCGCAGAGAACCGATGCGATCGGGAAAATTTTAGATGACGGTGTTAAAGGGATCATTCAGTACATATGATCCTGAACACCTAAAACAAACGCAATAAACAAATATCTGTTTCGAAAGAAGCCAATTGAAGGAGCGAGCTGCTAAGCCAGCCTCCGCATTTTCAGCTTTTAGCCTTCCACCAGATCGGGCAATTTCCTATGGACGGGTTCGACAAGTTCCCGGACAGTGTAGGTCTTCTTTTTCTGGGATTCGAAGTATGTTCGCATTAATAATTCCGCGATCAAGCCCATCAGAATGGCGATAAAGCCGAGCAGGAACATCATGACCGCGATCTGGAACCACGGGGAGGTGAGAACGCCGACTTCGGCGACAATTCGTCGGATCGCAAGCCAGATAAATAAAGCCAGCCCAACGATCATCATCCCAAAACCAACCCCACCAAAGAGATAGATGGGTTTTTTGGAGAATTTCATCAAAAACTTGACGGTGATCAGGTCAAGGACGACTTTGAGCGTGCGCTCGAGCCCGTAATTGGCTTTACCGTGTTTGCGCGGGTGATGCCGAACGACAACTTCACTGATCTTCGCGCCGGCATCGTCGGCATAAACGGGGATGAAGCGGTGCATTTCGCCATAAAGGTTGATATTGTCGAGCACCTCACGTCGGTAGGCTTTGAGCGTGCAGCCATAGTCGTGCAGGTGCACTCCGGTTGAACTTGAGATCAGTTGGTTGGCAAGCCGCGAAGGGAGCGTGCGGGTCAGGGCGTTATCCTGACGGTCTTTGCGCCAGCCGCTGACAACGTCGTAACCCTTATCAAGCTCTGCCAGCAGCACAGGGATATCGGCTGGGTCGTTCTGGAGGTCGGCATCCATCAGAATGACAACGTCGCCATCACTGTGATCGATACCAGCTGAAATGGCGGCGGTTTGCCCGTAATTGCGCCTGAAAACGACAATGCGAACACGGTTCGGTTCTCGCGCCTGAAGTTGTTTCAGGACTTCAACACTCTTATCTTTGCTGCCATCATCCACAAAAGTGACGTCCCAATCGTAGCTGGCGTCCTTGAGCGCTGCCAGGATTTGCTCGAAAAGTTCCGGCAGGTTTTTTTCTTCGTTATATACGGGTACGACGATTGATAGTTTCATGGCTCCAATTATACCTAATGCTAACGTATCTTTGTTTTTTTGAGGGTATAATTTTTTTCATGAAAGCAAAAGATGACAATAGCATTCTGGCAGCCAAACGCAGCGAAGACACAGTTGATCTGGCTTTGCGCCCTGGAAGTTTAAATGAACTGATCGGACAGCAAGGCGTAAAGGACAACCTGCTGATCCAGATCCAGGCTGCCAAACAGCGCAGCGAAGCGCTTGAGCATGTTCTTTTTCACGGTCCTCCTGGTCTGGGCAAAACCACGCTTGCGCATATCCTTGCTGCTGAGATGGGTGTGAATATCAAGGTAACTTCGGGTCCTGCCATCGAAAGGGCAGGCGACCTGGCAGCCATCCTCACAAATCTGAGGGCTGGTGATATTCTTTTTATCGATGAGATCCATCGGCTGGGCAAGCTGGTTGAAGAGATCTTGTATCCCGCCATGGAGGATTTCGCGCTTGATATTGTTATTGGCAAGGGTCCGGGTGCCAAGTCGGTACGGCTGAAGCTGCCTCGTTTCACTGTGGTTGGCGCGACGACCAGGCTGGCATTGCTTTCCGCGCCCTTGCGGGCACGTTTTGGGGCGGTCTATCGAATGGATTATTATGACGAAGATTCGCTGTCAGATATCATTCGACGGGGCGCGCGGTTGATGAATTTGCCCTATGAGGAAGCCGGCATCCACGAGATCGCACGCCGTGCAAGGGGAACACCGCGTATCGCCTTGCGGCTTTTGCGCCGCGTGCGCGATTATGCCGATGTGCGCGCTGAGGGGAAGATCACGCAGGAAGTTGCCAATCAGGCTTTGGGCATGTTGAATATCGATCCGCTCGGGCTGGATGAGATGGATCGGCGCATTTTGATCACCATCATTGATAAATACAATGGCGGCCCGGTCGGTCTCAACACAATTGCCGCCTCGGTGAGCGAGGAGGCGGACACGATCATGGACGTGGTTGAGCCTTATCTTTTACAGCTTGGTTATATCGACCGCACCGCGCAGGGGCGTGTGGCAACCGCTTTGGCGTACCAGCATCTGGGGAGGGAGTATCGCCAGACGCCGACCCAGGCCAGTTTGTTTGACCCTGTTGATGAGTAGGTGGGCTTGAAAACCGAAGAGTTCAATTATGAGCTGCCTGAGCGTTTTATTGCTCAGGAGCCAGCCAAAGAGCGTGACCACTCAAGGCTGTTGATTTTTGATCGCCAAAAGAGCGAGTTGGAACATCGCCGTTTTTTTGAGATCATTGATTACTTGAATCCCGGTGATCTCTTGGTTGTCAACGATACCCGCGTGATCCCGGCTCGTTTTTATGCCAGGAAACTGCCTGGCGGCGGCAGGGTTGAGATCTTGCTGTTGAACAAGCTGGATGAATCGCGCTGGGAGGCTTTGGTCGGCGGAAGCGGAATGAAGCTGGGGCGGGGCTTTCTTATCGATAATGGACCTGAGGGTGAGGTTGAAGAAGTTTTGGATGGCTCCCGCCGGAACCTAAAATTTGCTGAGGCGCTTGAGCCATATTTTGACCAGGCAGGGAATACGCCCTTGCCTCCCTATATCCGCAATTATGTTGGCGACCCTGAACGCTATCAGACCGTATATAACCAGAAGCCGGGTTCTGCTGCCGCGCCGACAGCGGGGCTACATTTCACCCCCGAATTGTTGGCAAAGATCGAGGCAAAGGGCGTCAGGATAGCCAAGGTTGAACTGCGGGTTGGGCTGGATACCTTCGCGCCGGTTACTGAGGAAAATGTTGAGGATCATCACATTCACAAGGAATGGTGTCAGCTCAATCAGCAGACAGCGCAGGAGATCCGGGAAACGAAGCAGCGGGGCGGCAGGGTGATCGCAGTCGGAACGACGACGGTGAGGACGATCGAAAGCGCTTGTCAGGCAAGTCCAACTGGCGAGGCGCAGGCGTTTTCAGGGGAAACGGAGCTCTTTATCACGCCTGGGTATCAGTTCCGCTGTGTTGACGCGATCATTACCAATTTCCATTTGCCAAAATCGACATTATTGATGTTGGTGAGTGCCTTCGCGAGCCGTGAGCAGATATTGCATGCTTACGAAGTGGCGAAAACGGAAGGTTATGGCTTCTTTTCGTTTGGCGATGCAATGTTGATCTTGTAGATCGATGTTTGTTTGAAAGGGGTCATTTGTGGCTCGCCTCCACTGGATCTCTTTTTCCCTCATTCTGAGATAAGAACCCGGCACGCAAGCAGTCCGCCCTGCGGGTACTTTCATCCGAGTGGGAGAAGGCTGAAAGAAGACTTACATACCACGACGGAAACAGGAGCTGACCAGCCCTCATGGAAACGAATTTTTACTCATTAAGCTGTGAATGTTAACTAAAAACAAACACTGTTTTGTTATTCTCCTACTGGAACATTAGTTGCAACATATACACTGATGCAAAGTAAAGAAATTAGAGGACACATACTATGATGCGTTTTGATAAATTTTCAGAAAGAGCGCAGGATGCTGCCGCACGCGCGGCTGAGATCATTCAGCGCTATGGGCATAACCAGATCGATTCTGAACATATCCTTCTGGCCCTGATCGAACAGCCGCAAGGCTTTGTCAGCCAGATCATGGAGGCCCTTTCGGTCAATCCAGGTGATATCGTTGACCGACTTGATGGCATTCTGCGGACTACACCCAAAGCCAATATCTTTGGTGGACCAGCTGGCCAGGTCTTTTTGACCCCTCGGGTCAAGATGGTGGTTGATATGGCCAAGACCGAAGCGAATCGTCTGGGCGATGAGTACATTTCCACCGAACACCTTTTTCTGGCAATTTTGGCTGAGAAGAAAACTCAACTTGCCAATATGCTCGAGGAATTTGGCTTCACCCGTGCAAGCGTCTTAGACGCTATACAGAACCTGCGCGGGGGCGGTGATCGGCCTGTTAAAAAAGGAAAGTTCGAGGGACGATATCGCACGCTCGAAAAGTATTCACATAATTTAACGCAGGCAGCGCGAGAAGGGAAACTCGATCCTGTTTACGGACGTGAACTCGAAATTACGCGCCTGATCCAGGTTTTAAGCCGCCGTACCAAGAATAATCCGGTTCTGATCGGTGAGGCGGGTGTTGGAAAAACAGCAATTGTTGAAGGTTTGTCTCAGAAGATCGCCAATGATGAGGTGCCGGAAGTCCTTGCCAATAAACTTGTCTATTCGCTTGATCTGGGTGCTATGGTGGCGGGCACGCGCTTCAGGGGTGAATTTGAAGAGCGCCTGAAAACTTCAATTGAAGAAATTCAGGAATCTGCTGGAGAAGTGATCCTCTTTATCGATGAGCTTCATACGGTTGTGGGTGCCGGAGCCGCTCAGGGCTCAATGGACGCTTCCAACATGCTCAAACCAGCATTGGCGCGAGGCGACCTGCAATGTATCGGCGCTACCACGATCGACGAATATCACAAATATATCGAGAAAGATGCCGCGCTTGAACGACGTTTTGCACCGATCTATGTTGACGAACCGAGTGTGGAAGATACGGTCAGCATGCTCAAAAGCCTGCGGGATCGCTATGAGGCTCATCACAAGGTCAAACTGTCGGATGAGGCGCTTGAGGCCGCAGCCAGCCTTTCGGCTCGCTACATGACTGAAAGAAAGCTGCCTGACAAAGCAATTGACCTGATGGATGAGGCTTCCGCGAAACTGCGTGTAGCTTTGTATTCCATGCCGGATGATCTGAAAAAAGACCGCAAGGAAATCGATCGTCTGATGGCGGAAGAAGAAAAAGCCAGTCTTGACCGTGAGTACGAACGGGCTGTCAAACTCAAGGCTGAACGGCTGCAGCTGGAAGAAAGATTCAACGAAAAACAAGCCCAATGGGAAGCTGAAAATAAACTCGACGATGTGGTCGACGCGGATGATATCGCTGATGTGATCCATCAGTGGACTGGCATCCCGGTAACGCAATTACTGGAATCGGAAACTCAGAAACTGCTACACATGGAGGAGCGTTTGCATGAGCGCGTGATCGGTCAGGATGAGGCGATCAAAGCTGTCTCGGACGCGATCCGAAGGGCGCGTTCCGGTCTGAAAGACCCCAAACGCCCGATTGGTTCCTTTATCTTCATCGGTCCGTCTGGTATTGGCAAGACGCATCTGGCGAAGGCGTTGGCAGGATTTTTGTTTGACGATGAAGACGCGCTTGTGCGAATTGACATGAGCGAATATCGTGAACAGCATACCGCCTCACGCTTGTTTGGCGCGCCTCCTGGATACGTCGGCTACGAAGAGGGTGGTCAGCTTACGGAAGCCGTGCGCCGGCGTCCTTATCGAGTGATCTTGTTTGACGAGATCGAAAAAGCGCATCCTGAGGTTTGGAACGCCTTGTTGCAGATCCTTGATGACGGTCGCCTGACCGATGGTCAGGGACGAATTGTGGACTTCAAAAACACTGTTCTTATCATGACGAGTAACCTTGGCACGGAGTTTGTTCGCAAGGGCGGCACGCTGGGCTTCTTGGCTAAGGACGATGACGAGGAAGAAATTAAGGATTCACAGGAAAAGATCGAAAAAGCACTCAAAGAAGCTTTCAGACCAGAATTTCTGAACCGAATTGACGATATCATCACCTTCGCGCCTTTAACCAAAGAAGATGTTGTCAAGATCGTTGACCTTGAAATGGCTGAGATCATTGACCGTGTTGGAGAGTATGGCGTCCGTATGGTTGTCGATGAAAACGCAAGATTGTGGCTTGCGGACCAGGGCTACGACCCTCTCTTTGGCGCCAGACCGCTCAAGCGGGCACTGCAGAAATATGTAGAAAGCAAACTCGCCATTAAACTGCTTGAAGGTGAGTTCAAGCAAGGCGATGAGGTTCATGTTTGTAAAGAAGAAGATAAGCCGGAATTGACTTTTTATGCCGAAAAAATGGAACCGGAGAACAGTCCCATAGCTTCGCAGGATGAAACTGAGTACGGAGAGCTGAAAGGCTAAAAATGCACGTGACAGAGAGTCAGATCCAGTTTTTACGGGAAAGCGCCCTATTTAGCGCGCTTGATGATCTCGACCTGCCAATCGTAGCTGAAGCGATGGTGCCGGTCGAACTCCCTGCTGGAGAGACTCTCTTTTATGCTGAAGAAGAACGCGATGGCCTGTTTTTGGTCGAATCCGGCAAGCTGCAAGGCGAAGACGGACGCAGCGATAAGCTGGTAACCTACCAAAGAGGCGATCTCATCGGTCTTGGAAGCTCGGCTTACCCACAAAGCTGGAATGAAACCGTTATGGCAAGCACGAAGAGCCATCTTTGGTTTATTTCTTCGGACAATCTGGCTGCTTTGAGCGAACAAAGCCCGGCGTTTGCTGAAACACTGACTGTGCTGGTCAGCAGCCATGAACTGATCCGTACGATCCCAAAACCATGGCTCGAAGCGGACGAAAAGGTTAGTCTGATTACCCGTAAACACCCGTTCTTTCTCTTAGGAGCTGTGTTAAGGCCTTTGTTGTTTTTCATTGCTGTACTTAGCGGCCTTTTCTTTCTGAGATCAGTTTTCCCCATGGCGACAATGTTTGGTATGGTGGGGGGCTTTCTCATTTCTGCTCTTTGGCTGATCTGGAATATCAATAACTGGGCCAACGATTTTTACCTGATCACCTCAAAGCGGATGGTTTGGGTGGAACGGATCTCTGGTTATTACGAAAGCCGTCAAGAGGCTCCGTTGGGGACTTTGATCTCGGTCGGTCTGATGACCAGCCAAATGGGGGCTTTGCTTGGCTTTTCGGACGTGATCGTGCGCACTTACATTGGCGACATTCGCTTTGAACGTGTCGCGCATGCCAGAACGATAGGAAAATTAATTGAGAGTTATTGGGCGAGAAGCAAACATGTAGACCTCGAGCTGGACGCGCGCGAGATTAGAAAAGCCCTGCGACAAAAATTCGGAAAAGAACCAGAGGAAGTCAGTGCCAAAGAGCTTGAGATGGAATATGGCATTGAAAACGAGCTGCCTCACAATGAGATCAGCTTTTTTGAGTGGCTTTTCAGCGATTTTCTCAAGGTTCGCTATGAAAGCGGCGGCACGATAACTTACCGAAAACATTGGTTTGTGCTCCTGAAAAAAGGATTCCTTGCGTTTATAGGCGTGCTTGTTTCTGGATGCTTTATCGTTGCTGTGCTCACCCGGTATATTACCTGGCTGAATTACGAAATGGCTCTGACGCTCGGTTTCTTTATCATGATCACCTCGCTGGCGGTATTGATATACCGTTATGTTGATTGGCGAAACGATATGTTTCAGCTGACACCCAATCAGGTCATTGATCTTGACCGCAAACCCTTTGGCAGAGAGTCGCGCCGCGCAGCTCCGTTGGAGAATATCCTCAGCATCGAATATGAGCGAAAGGGGATTTTCCCGATGCTGTTCAATTATGGTACCGTCTATATTACCATCGGCAATTCTCAATTAACTTTCAATAACGTTCATCAGCCCTCGATCGTTCAACAGGATATTTTCGCAAGGATGGGCACGCACGCTCAGGAGAAAGAAGAACGACATACTGTGCAGGAACGTGAACGCATCGCACAATGGTTTAAAGTTTTTCAGGAAGAATATCAGGCTGAATTGGGCTCTCAGGATGCTACTGTTTCTTTGAATCAGCCCCGCGCATAAGGTACAATAACCTGAAATATGGAGAAAAAATGGCTATTTTAGATATTGTTACATTCCCTGATCCTTTTTTGCGCCTGAAAGCAAAAGAGGTGAAGAAGTTTGATAAGGAACTGCAAAATTTGATCGATGATATGTTCGAAACAATGCGAGCGGAACCAGGTGTTGGTCTGGCTGCGCCGCAAATTGGTCAATCCCTGAAGCTGGTCGTGATCGAATACGCCGAAGAACCTGAAGACGAAGACGCGCCCAAACCAAAACCCAAACGCTATGTGTTGGTGAATCCTGAAATCGTGGAGCGCTCCGAGGAAATGGTGGACGGGATGGAAGGCTGCCTCTCAGTGCCGGGTTTGGTTGGCATGGTCAATCGTCACGAATCTGTTACCGTCAAAGCGCTTACCAGACATGGCAAGCCTCAAAAGGTCAAGGCCGACGGCTGGATGGCGAGAATTATCCAACATGAAATGGATCATCTGGACGGTGTTTTATATGTCGACCGCGCCAGCGAGGTTTATGAACGGGTGCCTGATGACGAGGACGAAGAAGTAGAAGATTAATGCATCTTACCAGTCTTTCTCTGAGCAATTTTCGTATTTTTTCCCGTTTGGAGCTTGATTTCCCCAAACGGGTTATTTTGTTTTACGGGGCTAATGCTCAGGGAAAAACCAGTATTTTAGAGGCTGTTGCCTTTCAGGCGCTTTTCACCTCATTTATGGCAGGTAATGATCGACAGATGATCAACTTCAATCTCTCTGAAGATGAAGCTGTCAGGGTCGGGCGGATCGTGGCTGATTTTGAGCGAGGTGGAAAGAAGCACACGCTTGAAACTCGCTTGATCCTGGAACAAAATCAGGAAGATCGATCATTGCGTTTCCGCAAACAAGCCCTGCTCAATGGCGTATCAAAACGCTTTGCGGATCTGTACGGTCAGTTTAACGCGGTTAGTTTTTTGCCTCAGATGAGCAAGATCGTGGAGGGCAGCCCCGCTGACCGTCGGCGCTATCTGGATGAAGTTTTGTGCCAGATCGAACAGGGATATTCCCGTCACTTGATCAGATATAACAAACTAAACACGCAGCGCAACGCTTTACTAAAACGCCTGGCGGAAAACGGCGGCAAGCCTGATCAGCTTGAGCCCTGGGACCAGATGCTGGCGGAAGAGGGCTCCTGGCTTATTCAGGGGCGCATTAAGTTGATCGAAGAAATTCAGTCGCTGACACAAGCGCATCATTATGAGCTGAGCCAGGGTAAAGAAGTTTTGCGGCTGGATTATCAGCCTTCTTTTGATCCTGCAATGAAAGATGATGGTCAGCTCGGTCTGCTAGTTGATCTGGCAGTGGAACGAAGCACTTTTAATCTGGAAGAAATTCGGGATGGGTTCCAGCTGGCCCTGGCAAAGCGTCATCGCAAGGATATTCAGCGTGGTTCGACGTCGATCGGGCCGCATCGCGACGAAATGCGCTTGCTGGTCAACCAGATTGATCTGGGGAATTATGGTTCCCGGGGGCAGGCACGCACTGCTTTACTCTCGTTGAAATTTGCTGAGGTCGATCTGATGAAGGCGCGCACCGGGGAATGGCCGGTCTTATTGCTGGATGAAGTAATGTCTGAGCTTGATCCGCTGCGCAGACAGGCCTTAATGGACTTGCTCGAAAAAGCGCAGCAAGCCTTTGTCACGACTACCGATCTGGATATGTTCGACAGCGATTTCCTGAGCAGACATGAGGTCTGGAAGGTCCATCAGGGGATCGTGAGCAAGGGGTGATCCTTTGGGCGCTCAAAGAAAATGGACTTGGGTGGCGAGGTTTTTGATAGGGATCGTCTTGATCATCAACCTGATGTGCGCGATTGACTTTATAGCCAAACCCAGGCTCTATATGGGTAGGTATGAATTGAGCGGTGAGGTCGGCAGAGCAGTGATCGTTGGGTATGGGATCTTGTTTCTGATGTGGCAGGTGCCTTATTTCTTTGCGATCTTCGACCCTGTCAAACATATGATTTCGCTGATATCGGCGGTCTTGATGCAGGCGATCGGATTGGTGGGAGAGAGTTTGCTTTACCCCACCATTCCGCTTGAGCACGAGGTTTTGAGGGCATCAGTCATGCGATTTATTGTGTTTGATGGGGCTGGATTGGTTTTGCTGCTTTTTGCTCTTTGTTTAAGTATGAGATTAGCTTCACCCAGACAATAACGGAACAGTAAGTAGGTAACGACAAAAAAGCGAGGTTCAACCTCGCCTTTTATCGATGAAATGGGAGAATTTACTCTTTAATAGCGTTGTAACGTGCCATCAAGCGGGATTTTCTGCGGGCGGCGTTGTTTTTGTGAATAACACCCTTGGACGCAGCCTTATCCAGAGCACGGATTGCTTTCAAAACTTCGGTTTCAGCCAGTTCGCTGTCTTCAACGCGGATGGCAGCCTGAGCTTTGCGGATATATGTACGGGCGGAACCACGGTAGACACGATTACGAAGGCGTGCTGCCTGGTTTTGTTTGTTTCGCTTGATTTGAGACCTAATATTAGCCAACTTCTTCCTCCAAACTAATTGCTTTCATGCGTGCAAAAAACTATTTTACAATAAAATAGCAATTTGTCCAGTTATTGATTGTCTTTTCTTGAATTTTGAACTGAAAATGCTCGCATTCTTAGAAATTCGGGTATATTTTTACCATGAAATCGGAAAAAAAGATACTCCTAACTGCTTTTGACCCATTTGGGGATGACAAAATCAATTCAGCGCTTGAAACGCTGAAAAATTTACCGGATGAAGTTGATGGTGCCAGGATCATCAAACTTCAGCTTTCTACTGTTTTTGGCAAGTCCAGTCTAGTTGTCAAAGAAGCGATCCAGAAAGAGGAACCAGATGCGGTCCTCTTGCTCGGTATGGCTGGTGGGAGAACCATGATCACCCCTGAACGTGTGGCAATTAATGTAGATGACGCTCGCATTGAAGATAATGAGGGTAATAGACCGATTGAGCAGACGATCGTTCCTGATGGACCGGCGGCTTATTTTTCAACACTTCCAATTCAGGGGATGGTCGAGGCAATGCTTGAAAGGGGAATCCCTGCCAGTATCTCAAACACTGCAGGCACCTTTGTCTGCAATCATTTGATGTATTTTGTTTTGCATTATTTAGCGCAGAACCAGCAAAACCTACCCGCTGGGTTTATCCATCTGCCTTACTTGCCTGTACAGGTTCTGGATAGAGCAAACATTGCGTCGATGGGTTTGGAGACCATGGTTGAGGGGATTGGGATTTGTCTGGATGTGCTGGTGAAAAATGTGGAGGGATGATTAGTTTGCGCATGGATAGGATACCACTGTCGGGTTGAAGGTTACCACTGTTTTTACGTTCTTACAGGAATCTTAAGGATTCTTGACCGCAATGTCGGGTTGAGAAGCGCAATACTCGGAGGGCATAGCACCTGTCCTACCTATGATAGCCGGATTCCTGATGAATCCGGCCTTTATCTTGCATTTTATGAATAGAGCTTGCTATCCACGATCTAACACATTCAAACAGCTTTATGATATTCTTAATTCACTCAGGTCAGCCAGGTGCGCGCGCTCAAACGAGTGAGGAAAGTCCGTACACCATAGAGCTGGATGCCAGGTAACACCTGGAAGGGCGTAAGCTTTCGGATCGGGCCACAGAAACATACCGCTCCAAGGGAGTAAGGTTGAAATGGTGGTGTAAGAGACCACCGCGATCTTGGTAACAAGGTCGGCAAGGTAACCCCCATCCGGTGCAAGGTCAAACAGGAGAGAGGGCTTGCTCGGCTCATTTGATCTCCGGGTAGACCGCATGAGCTGGCTGGTGACAGTTAGCCAAGATAGATGCGCATCCACGACAGAATACGGCTTATCGGTTGACCTGAGATATGGAGCTAATTTCACTGTTTTTCGTCAATATAATAGAAAGCAGTAATGATGAAGAAATGGATTCCACTTGCAATATTGATCAGAATTCTGCTGATGGCAGCTGTCTTGTTCGCGTGTAATCTTAAAAACACGAGCAGTGATCTCCAAATAAAGATCCTTCAACCGACTTCTGGCGATACTTTGCCTTTAAATCGAGAGATTATCGTGCGTTCCAGCATCCCATTGGGCGTGAAATGGTCTCGCCTTGAATTGCTGGTGAATCGCCAGCCCATTCGTCTCGATCTATATGAAGATCACCCCGCCACAGCGACAGAAATAGACCAGCCCTGGATCCCTACTCATGAAGGTGCTGTGATGATCACAGTTAATCTCTATGACGAAAAAGGGAAGCATTTTGTTAGTGATGAGGTGGCGGTTTTGATCCATGTGATGAGCGAGGAGGAAATTACACCCTCTCCCAGTCCAACACCAACACGAGCCCCAACGCCCACCGCAACAAGTACGCCTAAGGAGTGCAGTTTGTCATATCTAATTATGGAAGATCTAAGCGTATCCACTGGAACTATTAAGATACCTGGGATTTATTTTACAAAGACCTGGCGCATACAAAATAACGGTAGTTGTGACTGGGATGGTTTTAAGCTTGTCTATGTTCGGGGAAATAGAATGGCAGGTAATTCACCAACGAAATTAAGAAATATAGCTGCCGGAGAGGTTTTTGATCTTTCGCTTGAACTGATCGCTCCTAGCTATCCTGGAATCTATGAAGGTGTTTGGCAAATTCAAAGCGATAAGGGAGTCTTGTTTGGGCCTGAACTGATTGTTAGTGTTGGAATTTTGAAACCAACAGATGAGCCTAAACCAACTGAAACCATGACGCCAAGTCCAACTTTAACTCCGACATTGACGAACACAGCAATTCCGACGGCAACACCTATTCTGACACCAACCAGTACAAACACCGTCACGCCACCACCAACATATCCCCCGGAATTCACTCCAAGTGATACGCCCGAGAGTACACCAATCGCGATTCTTAGCGAAACACCTATACCATAAAAGCCTTAAAAGTTTGAAGCTATCTAACTCTCTGTATTTGCTGAAGTGAAAAATGCTGATCGAGATGTTATAATGCTGACGACTTAATTAGAGGTTTTATCATGTTCGATGCATTGAAAGAAGAACTAAAAGGCAGGATCGATCAATTCTGTAAGGAATTTGACTTGCCCCTTGACAAGATCGAGTTGCGGGATGTACCTTTTTCAGGTGAGTGGGGTGTGGCAGCGCCCTTGTTCCCGTTAGCAGCCGCAGCCCCGCATAAAAGTTTGCCAGTTCCTCAGCAAGCGCAAGCTTTGGCTGAGAAACTGAGTGAGTATCTTGGCGATATCCCTGGCATCATGCGAAAAGAAGCCTTAAAAGGCTATCTGAATCTCTATTTTGACAGTAATCAATACGCCAGGCATGTAATTGAAACAATTATTGAGGCTGGAAAATCTTACGGAGAGCAGCCTGAGAGTGGGGAAAAGGTAATGGTGGAGTATTCGAATCCTAATACCCACAAACCTTTGCATGTTGGTCATTTGCGTAATGTGATCCTGGCTGGATCGATCTGTAATATTCTCGAAGCAAGCGGCAAGCAGGTGATCCGGGCTAATTACATTGGTGATATCGGTCTGCATGTGATCAAATGGATGTGCAACTACGAAATGTATCATGCCGATGAGCAACCTCCGGAAGATAAGATGCGCTGGATGGCGGATCTCTATGCCGAAGCTGACCGAAGGTATAACGATCAGGAAGGCTTTGAAGAGACCGTTCGGGCATATTTCAAACGCTGGGATGAAGGCGATAAGGATATTTATGATCTGTGGCTCAAAACCAGGCAGTGGTCAATGGATGGTTTTGCCCAAGTTTACGAGCTATTGGGAGAGCATTTTGATCGCATCTATTTTGAGAGCGATGTCGAAGAATCCGGCAAGGTGCTGGTTGAAGACCTGATCAAAAAGGGAATTGCCACTGACGGTCGCCCGGAAAATCCCGTGATCGTGGATCTGGACAAGATCCTGGGCACAAAAGAAGAATATCGCGTCGCGGTCGTTTTGAGATCAGACGGAACCTCGCTCTATGCCACCAAAGAATTGCCTTTGGCGATCATGAAGTTTGAGGAATACGAGCTTGACCAGTCTGTTTATGTAATCGACGTGCGGCAAAGCTTGTACATGAAGCAGATGCAAAAGATCCTGGAATTGATGGAGTTTGAGGGAGCAAAAAAGATCTATCACCTGGCTTATGAGATCGTAAATTTGCCTGGCAACGTTGTGATGTCTTCACGCGATGGAACCGTTGTGCTTTTGGATGACCTGGTTCGTGAAGCAACCCAGCGCGCGCTTGATGTCGTGCGTGAGAAGAATCCGGATCTGGATGAAGTAACGATGAAGGATGTAGCTGAAAAGGTCGCTATCGGGGCGATCAAGTTTCCAATGATCTCCCGCGAAAACAATAAGATCGTGACCTTTGACTGGGACAGTGCGCTGGATTTCAACGGGCAATCAGCCCCTTATATTCAGTATGCCAATGTGCGCGCGATCAGCTTGTTGCGTCGGGCGGATTCCAGCGGAAAGAGTAAGGCTGTCTTTGATTACGAACTGGATAACAGTGAAATAAACCTGATAGAGAAGCTTTCCAAACTTCCTGATGAGGTCATGAGGGCAGCTAAGGAATTCAGAACTTCAATTCTGACAGCGTATGCTTACGATTTGGCAAAAGTCTTTAATGATTTTTATAATCAATGTCAGGTATTAAGGGCTGAGGAAACTGTGCGCAATTCACGGTTGGCTTTGGTTGAGGCCTCCAGAATTGCTTTGGAAAAGGTTTTAAACTTGTTGGGCATCCAAGCCCCGCAAGTCATGTAGAATAAGACTAACAAAAAACAAAAGGAGAATTTTATGAGTCGTATACGTACAATCATCATGGGAGCAGCAGGTCGTGACTTCCACAATTTTAACACCTACTATCGTGACAACGATCAGTACGATGTGGTAGCGTTCACAGCAAATCAGATTCCGAACATTGACGGTCGCAAGTATCCTGCCGAACTGGCTGGGAGACTCTACCCGAATGGGATCGAAATATTCCCCGAAAGCGAATTGGGAAATCTGATCAAGAAGCTCGATGTTGATGAGGTTGTGTTTGCTTATAGCGACGTTCCTTATGAATATGTAATGCACCAATCCGCTCTGGTCAATGCCATGGGCGCGGATTTCAAGCTGATCGGCACCGGCAAGACCCAGGTAAAATCCACCAAACCCCTGATCGCCGTTACCGCGATCCGAACCGGAGCCGGTAAAAGCCAGACCAGCCGTCGTGTGACCGAGGTTTTGCAGCAGCTGGGTTATAAAGTTGTCGCGATTCGTCACCCAATGCCTTACGGCGACCTGGTGAAACAAAAAGTTCAGCGCTTTGCTACTTACGAAGACCTGGACCTACACAAATGCACGATCGAAGAGCGTGAGGAATATGAGCCTCATATCGATAACGGCGTTATCATCTACTCCGGTGTCGATTATGAAGCGATCCTGCGCGAAGCCGAAAAAGAAGCGGATGTCATCGTCTGGGATGGCGGCAATAATGACTTTGCTTTCTATGCGACCGATCTTTTGATCGTCGTTACTGATCCTCACCGTGCCGGTCACGAATTGCGCTACTATCCTGCTGAAGTTAATATGCGCATGGCTGACGTCTTTGTTATCAACAAGGTTGATACTGCAGAACCTCAGGCAATCAAGACCGTTCGAGAGAGCATCAAAAAGACCAATCCTGACGCGATCATCGTTGAAGCCTCTTCTCCGATCTTTGTCGAAGATCCTGACGCGATCAAAGGCAAGCGCGTTTTGGCTATCGACGAAGGTCCGACGATCACCCATGGCGATCTGCCCTACGACTATGGTTATGTCGCGGCAGAACGCTACGGCGCGGCTGAGGTCGTCGATCCACGACCCTTCGCTGTCGGCGATCTCAAAACTACTTTTGAGAATTTCCCGCATCTGGGCAATGTTCTGCCCTCCATGGGTTATGGCGAAAAGATGGTGCGCGATCTTGAGCAGACCATTGCTAATTCCGATGTCGATGTGGTGGTCAGCGGTACGCCAATCGATATGCGCCGTGTTATGACCATTGACAAGCCGATCGTCAAAGCTGATTACAAACTGCAGGAGATCGGTTATCCGACCCTCTTTGATGTGATCGAGAAGAAATTTGGCCGCAAAGCGTAAGTTGGTTTAGACCAAAAATAAAGGGGTCGGCATGGGTCGGCCCCTTTTTGTGTTAAACTTCATCAAAGAATAGTAAGGGTAAAAGTATGTTTATTGATTCGGTTGTAATAGAAGTCAGCTCCGGAAAAGGCGGCGATGGGATGGTGCACATGCACCGTGAAAAATACCGTCCACGTGGCGGTCCGGATGGCGGTGACGGCGGTCGGGGTGGTGATGTTGTTCTAAAAGTGAACCCACTGCTCAACACGCTTAATCGCTTTCATTATAACGAGAAGTTTAACGCGCAAGCAGGGAAGAATGGCGGTCCCAGCAATCGCAGCGGGCGTTCAGCTCCAGATCTGGTGATCGAGGTGCCGCCTGGAACGATCGTCTACAATGACGATACGACTGAGCTTATCGGTGATCTGGTTAAGCCCGGACAGACGCTGATCGTTGCCAAGGGAGGCAGGGGCGGCAGAGGCAATCAACACTTTGCGAGCAGCCGCAACCAGATGCCGTTGACGGCTGAACGAGGCGAACGAGGCGAAGAATTCGTGCTTAGGCTTGAATTGAAGCTGATCGCGGATGTTGGGTTGATCGGTTTGCCTAACGCCGGAAAATCGTCGATTTTGGCTGCCACAACCAACGCGACCCCGAAGATCGCTGACTATCCTTTCACGACGCTTGAACCGAATTTAGGCGTTGTTCAGCTCAACCTGGATACTACCATGGTGATGGCGGATATCCCCGGCTTAATTGAAGGGGCATCCGAAGGGGTTGGTTTGGGCTTTGACTTTTTGAGGCACGTTCAGCGGACCAGAATCCTGATCCATGTTTTGGATGGATTGAGTGAAGACCCTCTGGAAGATTATCGGGTCATCAACGGCGAATTGGATATGTTTGATGAGAGACTGGGCGCTTTACCTCAAATTGTCGTATTGAACAAAATGGATCTGCCCATGGTCGCCGAGAAGTTTGACGCGCTCAGCGAGACTTTGAAAGCTGAAGGGGTCGAACTGATGCCGGTCTCAGCGGTTACACAGCTGAACTTAAAAGAGCTGATGTGGAAAGCCTGGCACGCCTTGCAGGAGCTTCCGGTCGAGCCGGTTGAGGAAAGCCTGCCGGTATATCGCGCGGATGAAGACCCGGATGCCTTTGATATCGAGCAGACGGATGAGGGTTGGACCGTAACGGGAAAGCGGATCGAACGGGCTGCTGCGATGACCTTTTTTGATCAGCCCGGTTCAGTGAGACGATTTCAAAAGTTTATGGCAGGTGTGGGGGTAGACAAAGCTCTTCGGGAGGCTGGAATCACTGAAGGCGAAAGCGTTTTCGTTGGCGATTGGGAATTAACCTGGCATGATTAAAATTATTCGTCGGTTAGATGAAAAAGACAATTGACCGATAGAAAATGACCTAAAACCCAAAATCTAGGGTAATTTTTTAATATAGTGATAGATATATTCACCTGGGGTTGGGATACCACAGGTGAATATTTTGCTAACATTCGCTATGGCCACAGGTGTAACACTTTCGGCAGCCTTCTTCATTGATCATGGTCGCCTCACCACATTCGGGACAGAGCTCACCGATCTTGTGGAATAATGACGGTTCATTGCTGAGTGGCAAAGGTTCTTGAGCGACTGGCACGCTGTAGGTTTCTGTTTCCGGTTCATCGCTGTTGAGGTATTCATCCAGTGCTTTGGAAATGCCGTCGGGCAGGGAACGCACGCGGTTTATTCCAAAACCAAGGGAGCGACCGCCACCAATGCCGGCTAATTGATCACGAATAATACGCAGGCGCTCGCACGGTTCAATCGGTGAAAGGATGCGCAGGTTGTAGGAGATCAATCGCCCGATTGCTTCGGAGTGAGCAGCGGTTTCAGAGCCGGCTTTGGCGGTATTGATAAAGACCTCAAAAGGTTGGTCGCCTCCGTTTTCATTGATGGTAACAAAGGCTTTACCAAGCGGGGTTTCAATCGAGTAGGTATATCCCTTTAGCGCTCTTGGGCGGGGCTTCTTGCTCTCTTTCCAAAGGCTGAGCTGACCTTCAACGTCCTGTCCATAAAGGAAGGGCATTTTCACTTCTTCAGGTTCGTCTTTCTTCTCCATGGTTGCTTTGGTTTCAAGCACGACCTTGTCACGGGAGCCAGTAATGTAGACCGTGATGCCCTTACAGCCCAATTTCCAGGCTTGCATAAAAGCTTTGCCAACTTCTTCTTCGGTCGTTCCAGCGGGGAAGTTGATCGTCTTGCTTAAGCTATTGTCAACAAAGCGCTGCAGAGCTGCCTGGATGTGGATGTGTTCGTCAGCGGTGATATCCGAAGAGACCACGAAGACATTACGGATGTGCTGCGGGAGTTGTTCGATGTGCTGGCAGCTGCCGTGATCAAGCACTTGCTCAATGATGCTTTCTTTCACTTCATCGCTCAGGTCAACGGCATCGAGAGCTGCCTGGAAGTAGGGGCTGACATAATTGAGGATCAGGTCGTTGCCTTTGTCGTTGACGTGGCGAACGTAGGCAAGGGCAAAGACAGGTTCACAGCCATAGCCCTCAACTCCAGCTACCGTACCGATGGTTCCGGTGGGGGCGATGGTGGTCTGTGCTGCGTTGCGAATGCCATGTTGTTTGATTCCTTCTGTGATCAGGTTCCAATCAATGAAGGGACGTTTCCAGTTGCGCGTATAAGGGCTGAGGGGGGTGGGAACTTCCCACTGGATATTTTCCGGGTCATAGATGCTGCCCTTGATGGCAGGAAAAGCGCCATATTTTTCTGCCAATTCGACACTGGTCTTCATGGAAAAATAGCGGATATATTCCATGATCTGTCCCGAGAACTCGAGTGATTCCTCCGAGCCATAGCGAACGCCACAGTGATACATCAGATCTGCCAGACCCATGATACCAAGTCCGATCCGACGAGCATTCAGGGCAGCTTCCTTTAATTCTGGAACAGCTGGAACATAAGCGTTTTTGTCGATGACGTGATCGAGGAATAGGGTCGCGGTTTTTGTAGTGCGACGAAGTTTTTCCCAATCTACCGTGCCATTTTCGCCTTTGTGCTGGGCAAGGTTGATCGAGCCGAGGCAACAATTTTCGTAAGGTCCTAACCATTGTTCGCCGCAGGGGTTGGTGGCTTCCAGTTCGTAGAGGTGTGGAACGGGATTTTGCCGGTTGGCAGCGTCAATGAAGAGCGCGCCTGGCTCTCCATTATGATGTGCTTGCCGTACAAATTTATCAAAGAGCTGACGGGCTTTTACTTGTTTGTAAGTTTTAATTGGTAGGCTGGCCTTCTCAGCCTGAGTGATGGTGCCACTGAATTGTTTGTATTCAGGAGCATGGACATCAGGAAAGCGCAGCTCCCAATCAGCATCAGCCTCAACAGCCTGCATGAAAGCATCGGTGATCGCCAGAGAAATATTGAAGTTGGTGATCGCATTTTCGTTGGTCTTGCACTCGATGAAGTCTTCCACGTCGGGGTGGTCAACGCGTAAAACCCCCATGTTGGCTCCACGTCTGGTTCCTCCCTGGGCGATTTCTCCGAAAGAATTGTCATAAACCTTAAGAAAACCGACTGGTCCGGTTGCTTGTCCTGCTGAAGCTTTGACAATTGAGCCAGCAGGGCGCAATCGTGAAAAATTAAAGCCGTTGCCACCACCGGTTTGTTGGATGAGGGCAGCATCGCGCAGTGTGCTGAAAATGCCGTCATTGGCGCGACCCATATCATCCGAGATAGGTAAGACGAAGCAGGCAGCCAGTTGACCTAAAGGAGTTCCGGCACCTGTAAAGGTGGGTGAGTTAGGGAAGAAGGATTTGCTAACCAGCATATGGTAGAAGTCCCGCGCCAATTTCTCGTGGTCTTCCCCGCGTTCAGGGGTATCGGAAACATGCCAGGCGATTCGCCAGAACATTCCATCAACTGTTTCTGCAGGACTGCCGTCATGAGCATGCCTGAGATAACGTTTGGAAAGAATTTGCTTTGAGTTGTCGCTTAATTCGATGGATGGCAAATCTTCTGGTATTGGGGGTGTTGGATAAAGCCCCAGATGGTTTAAGCTGGAATTGGACATTTGAACCTCGGTTAGTTCTCTTCTTCTTCAGTTAACAGGTGGTCGATTTCTTCACGGATTGAATGAAGATCGTCCATACGCAAGTAAACAATGGCGTAACGAATATAAGCGATATGATCAATTTCTTTGAGCCCCTTTACCGCCAGATCGCCAACAATACGGGAGTTGACTTCGGAGCGACCTCTCTTCTGGAGGTCAGCTTCGATGTCATTAACTAACTTTTCGATACGGGCAGCTGGAATAGGTCGCTTTGAGCAAGCCATGCGCAGGCCTGCCAGTAATTTTTCGCGATCAAATTGTTCGCGAGTGCCGTCGCGTTTAATGAGAAGAGGGGTTGTCAGGATAGGACGTTCATAAGTGCTAAAGCGTTGATTGCAGGCATCACAACGACGGCGTCTGCGTATGCCTCCATGTTTGTCTTTGGTAGTGTCGATGACACTAGTATCGAAGTTCTGGCAATAAGGGCACTTCATGACAAAAAACTCCTGTAAATCACCATATATTGGGGTGATGACTTATAGACCCCTAGATTTAGTGGAAAAATTTTAGCATGCTGACCTAAAAATGACAAGGATAAAATGCTGTTTAAACCTTAAATTAATGAAAAGGAAAAAAGGGAATTAATATACACGAAATCACAAAACAATCGAAGTTAGAAGAGCTTAAAAGGTGGGTAAAGAATGAGATAATTATTAATAGGCACTTAAATCGTTAACAAACAAGATTTTGGTAAGCCCTAGTTTTAATCAAGTGGTTGCGCGTAGCCTAAAAGATTCTCTTTTATAAAACTTTTCCTGATGTTAAGTCCAAAAGATCATAATCCTTATTGATAGCTTTATTCTGAATTGAGTTATCTGACTAATTTGATGAAAAGAAATGCCTTATTCCGCTCCCACTCTATAGAATACTTATAGAGTGGGAGCTTTTGGACAGCTTCTTTTAAAGCTTATCTAAAGGAATAGACTTTCTATTACCGATTGCGGTTGCGGCGTAAGAAAGAAGGCACGTCCACATCAATTTCACTGGTATAGACATTCTGCTCCTGATAAGAAGTCTGGGCGGACTGGGCTCGTTCCTGCCTTTCATCAGAATGAGTAGAAGGACTATCCACTGGTCGTTGATTTAACGTAGCTCGAAAAAAGTTCTGCTCCGCCTCCTGCGAAGGCTTAGGACGGTCAAATCCAGTTGCGATGACAGTAATGCGGATGTTATCCCCCATATCCTCGTCAACAACAGCACCTAAGATAAGATTGACATCCGAACTGGCAGTTTCCTTGATAATTCCAGCAGCTTGGTTTACCTCATGGAGAGTCAGACTGGGTCCACCTGTAACATTGAAGAGGATACCACGAGCACCGTTGATGGTGACATCCAGGAGTTGACTGGAGATAGCCTGTTCAGCAGCGATACGAGCGCGATCTTCGCCGGAAGCCTGCCCAACAGCCATGAGGGCAGCACCACCTTCAGACATAATTGTGCGAACGTCAGCAAAGTCGAGATTAATAAGACCAGGAATGGTGATAAGTTCTGATATGCCCTGGATGCCTTGTCGCAAAACGTCGTCTGCAATGCGAAAAGCTTCATTAAGGCCAATGTTTTTGGTCGCAATTTGCAAAAGCCGATCGTTGGGGATCACAATCAGTGTGTCGGCATGTTCTTTGAGAGCCATCGTGCCCTCATCAGCAGAGCGGGCGCGGTGAGGTCCCTCAAAGGAGAAAGGACGGGTAACGACACCAATCGTCAAAGCGCCAATTTCTTTAGCGATTTGGGCGACAACAGGTGCTGCTCCGGTGCCAGTTCCACCACCCATACCAGCAGTGACGAAAACCATATCACTGCCTTTGAGGACTTCATACAAGTCTTCAGCAGATTCTTCCGCGGCAGCTTTGCCGATTTTTGGATCTCCACCAGCTCCAAGTCCACGGGTGGCTTTGTCACCGATGCGAACGCGATATTGAGCCTGAGATTTCAGGAGTGCCTGAGCGTCAGTGTTGATGGCAATGAATTCAATGCCTTGCAGACCTTCAGCAATCATGCGGTTGACAGCGTTACAGCCACCACCACCGACGCCTACTACTTTGATTCTTGCGAATGATTCAGTTGTTTTTGCTTCCATTTTTATCTCCTCTAGATACAGCTTTTTAATGATTTAAGGTAATATTCTCCGCAACCAGCCCCTAATCCCTTCCGCATCGGTTTTAGGTGATTTTGGAGTTGATCCAGATCGTTCTAGTGTCCCGATCTGGGGTGTTTCACTGAATAAGATTCCCCAATTCAATAAGCCAACGCTGGTCGCGTAAGCAGGGGAGCTGATTTGGTCGGTTAGACCGACCATTTTGTCTGGTTTTGCAATACGGACTGGCAGGTTCAGGATTTTAGCTGCCAGATCCCGGATTCCGGGTAATTGAGCGCCTCCACCGGTCAAGACAACTCCAGCGGGAAGCATGGAATCGTAGCCTGAACGTTTGATTTCTTGTTGAACCATCATCAGGATTTCTTCAGCACGTGCCTCGATGATGTCAACTAATTCAATTCTCTGCACCTTGTTGGCTTGTTCAGAGCCAAAGGCGACAATATTGAAGGCTTCGCTTTCTTCAATTTCATCGAGAATGGCGTATCCATGATGCAACTTCACCTCTTCCGCGACGTCTAAAGGTAAACGCAAACCTTGCGCAATATCTGAAGTGATGTGATTGCCACCAATAGGCAGGACATTGGCATGGAAAACATCGCCTTTTACATAAATTGCGATACCAGTAGTGCCTGCACCAAGGTCGATAACCACGACCCCCATCTCGCGTTCGGTTTCCGAAAGGATAGCTTCGCTTGAAGCCAAGGGGTTGAGCACGAATTGGGTCACTTCAATACCAGCCATGGAAACACATTGGCGTAAGTTTTCCATGGTTGAGGCGGCACTGGTGATGATGTGGGCTTCAACTTCCATGCGATAGCCATGCATGCCGATGGGTTGGCTGATGCCTTCCTGCCCATCGATGGTGAATCCACGCTGGATGACATGGATGATCTCGCGGTTGTGGGGCACCGCGATCGCCTGGGCAGAATCGAGCGCGCGGAAGACATCTTCCTGGTCGATGACGCGCCCGGAGATGCCAACGGCTCCTTTGCTGATGGTAGAGGAGACCTGTGTGCCGGCAAGGTTGACGATAGCGCCGGTGATCTCATAGCCGGAGGTCCGCTCTGCCTTTTCAACAGAACGTGCAATCGATTCGGATACGGAGTTGATATCGGTCACAGTGCCTTTCCGCAAGCCCTTGGCAGGTTCGATCCCAACGCCAAGGACGCGAATGTTAGTGCCATTTTCAACTCTGGCAATGAGTGTACAAACCTTTGATGTTCCTACATCGATTCCAACAACAATAGCTTCTTCTTCCATAGTTAGTGCTCCAAACGATAAAAAGGTGCGTGTAGAAATTCCATACTTATCAAAACTGGTTGCAAGTTTCTATCCAGTATGGCTTGAACGATGTGACTGTATTCAATTAATTTGAGATCAATGTCTTCAGTGTTATTACCGAAGAAGACTTGCCAGCCATTTGGATCATCCCAACCGAGTCCGTTTTCTTTGGTGAAGAGCATGGGGGTATCGGCGGGTTTAATTGTGTTTAGTTTTTGAACGGCGAGTACGAAGCCGGGATCAACAGGGGAGATACTGGGGTCAAACTCAAGCTTCCCCATCTCTTCAGGAGTTAGTAAGGTATAGGGATCGATATATCCTAATGATTGTGGTGGGGTAGTGTCGGAGTATATCCGAATTGGCAGATTGGCTTCTCCACGGACTGTGAAGGTGAAACCTTCCTGATCTATCCAGAATAACTCCTCGTTGTCCTCAAACCAGAGAATGGCTGGGATGCGCTCTTCAATTACAATGTTGAGAGCATCGGGCATTTCGATTGAAACGTGAGCCTTTTTGATATCAGGGAATTTTTCAAGAATCTGTGCCTCAACTTGTTGGGGTTGAGCGAAGATGATGGAATCACCTGTTACATTCAGACTGGCTTTCACTTCTTCCATAGGAACACGGATACCACCACTCAAATTGACTGTGTTGACTCTGAAAGTATCTCCACTCCACATCATGAAAAGCAAGACAATGCTTGCGACGGCAATCAGTGTAGAGAGAATCCGCCAGCTCATGGTGAGTTTTGGCAAGGCTGGCAACCGCAATTCACTGCCAGGTGTGCCAGTGGAAAGATAAACGGGTTTCCGTGAGTGATTACTGGAAGTATAAGTTCCTGACGAGCGGTAAGAACCGTGACGGGAGATGACACGGGAAGCGCTTCGCTCTTCACGGGAGATGCGTTCCTGCATACGGGGAATCGGTTTGCGCTGCACGGGTTCAATACTGCGTCTGGCGCGAACCTGATCAGCACGGGAGAGCTTGTTGGGTTTAATTGCCATGATCACCCTCAAACTTCCGAATGGTACGGTCTTGTTCGGCTTTGCGTTCAAGTCCAAGTTGAATTAATTGATCGATCAAATCAGAGTAGCTGATGCCACTGTGCTGGAGCATTTTGCTGTACATGCTGATTTGAGTGAAACCAGGCATGGTGTTGATTTCGCTCAACCAGATCTTCCCGTTATTTTTGTCAAGCAGGAAATCGATTCGAGCGAGTCCTGCACCGTCGATTGCGCGAAAGGCTTCGATCGCCCAACAGCGAATTTTAGCCGTGTCTTTTTCAGACAAGGGAGCAGGGATGGCTATGTTTGGGTCACCGGAGAGGTATTTATCTGCATAGGTGTAAAATTCATCGCCCGGAATGATTTCACCAGGTTCAGAGCAGATCGGGTTTTCGTTGCCAAGGATGCTGACCTCGATTTCCCGTGCTTCAATGCCCTGTTCAGCCAGGATGCGACGGTCATAGCGGGAAGCCAGTTGCAGCGAGGCTTGCAGTTGGCTTCGGTTCCTGGCTTTGCTGATTCCAACCGATGAACCAAGATTGGCTGGTTTGACAAAAATTGGATAGTTCAAGTGGCTTTCAATCGCTTCGATGACTCTGGGCAGGTTGTCTTCGATTTCTTTACGGCTATAAACGCTGTGAGGCAGAACAGGGATATTGGCATTTGAGAGAATGTCCTTGCAGAGTGCCTTATCCATCGCAACCGATGATGCCAGTACGCCAGCGCCGACATAAGCACAGTTATTGATCTCAAAAAGACCCTGGATGGTGCCATCTTCCCCGAAAGTACCATGTAGTACCGGGAAAATGATGTCGATAGGAGTGATTTCAACCAATTGTCCATCGATTAATTTGAAGAGATAGGATTTCTCTTTCCGAGTGAGGATGATTGCTTCGTTCAGGTGGTCAAATTGCCTGCTTTCAAAAGCATCAAGGGCGTTTGCGGCTTGGTACCAATGACCCTCTTCGGTGATTCCGACCTGGAATACCTCATATTTTTCGTAGTCAATTGAATTTAGTACCGAGCGTGCTGACATAAGGGAAACTTTGTGTTCCCCGGACTTGCCACCGAAAATAAGGACAAGATTAGGTTTATTCGACATCATGAAACTCTCCTAATAACTCTATTTCGAGGCTGAGATCAATGCCAAATTTCTCTTTTACCCGCTTTTGCCCCTCACGTATCAGACAATAGTAATTCTGGGCAGTAGCCTCGCCATTATTGACGATGAAGTTGGCGTGAGCGGTGCTGATAGAGGCGTTGCCACAGCTGACGCCTTTCATTCCAGCTTCCGCAAGCAGCTTACCCGCAAAATTTCCAGCGGGATTCTTGAAAGTGGAGCCAAATGAAGGCCCAATGGGTTGGCTCTTGCGCCTTTTTTCGGTTAAATCCTGCAGGAGTGCCAGACTTTCTTCCGCAGATGTAAATTTGCCAACAAATGTGGCTTCGAGAATAACAGCATTGATTTTTTCCCGTTTGAACTTGCTGGAACGATATTGATAAGACATTTCCTCATTGCTTATCCTTTGAGTTCCACATTCACGGGTGATAACCAAGGCGCTCTGCAATTTTTCAGCAACATCCGATCCGTGAGCGCCAGCATTACCATAAACCGCTCCACCAACTGTGCCAGGGATACTGTTAGCCCATTCAAGCCCACCGACACCACGTCTGGACGCCATCTGAGCCAACTGACCAAGCCCAGCACCGCTTTCTGCGATGACCAGCGGAGGGTCAACTTTTGTGTTGACTTTAATGTTATGGGCGCGGTTATGCAGGATGACTCCATCGTAGCCGCTATCACTAACGAGCAGGTTGGAACCACTGCCGAGAATATAGTATGGGATATCCAATTCCCACATTGCTTGGAGAGCCTGCTCCATTTCCCGAGCTGTATTAATCGAAAGTAAACCAGTAGCGGGTCCACCAACACGGGTGGTTGTGTAATTGCTGAGAGATACATTCTCCTGCAGGCGATCACCGAAAATTTCTTCCAATTTGCTGATAGGCAGTTTAGTCATTATTGTGCTCCTTGCTCAATCGCTCAGAGAGCATTTTGCTAAATTCGGGACCTTTGCCAGCAGAAAAGACAATGACCAGGTCCTTACCGGTTTTATTTTTCAGAATGTAATTAAGAGCCATTTCATTTTCAGGCAGGTAGTGCCGTCTGTACTGATTTTCTTCATTGATAAAGCTTTCCAGCTTGTAACCGTCAGCGTTTTCGCGGGCACCAAACAGCTTTAAAATCACAGCCTGATCCGCATGCTCCAGTGCTCTGGAAAACTCGTTGTGCATGTGTTTGGTACGGCTTACAGTGTGTGGTTCCCAAACTGCCCAAATGGTGTGATCGGGGTAGAGTTGGCGCGCACCCTTTATGGTTTGTTCCAATTGTCTGGGATGATGTCCGTAGTCGTCAAAAACAAGCCAGTTTTCATTCTCAAATCGAAGATCAAAGCGTCGACTGGTACCGGGGAAGATATGAAGAGCCTCTTTTTGTTCCATTAGATCAAGTCCGTACAAGTGGGCAGCAGCCAAAGCGGCGGTTGCGTTCAAAACATTGTAACGACCAGGCATACTGATCTCGAAAGGGCCAGCATTCATACATCTGCCGATTGAGAGTTGAAAACTTTGACCACCTGGGTAAGCTGAATAGTTGACAATTTGATAGTCAGAATCAGGCTCAAACCCGTAAGAAACGATTTCTTTAGTTAACAAATTGGAGTTACTGAGCATTTCGTGTATGCCAGCATCGTCTGCACAAACCAACAACTTGCCTTCGGGTCTTGTTTTGTTCGCGAAATCGACAAAAGCCTGTGTATAAATTTCAGGTGTAGCGAAAAAATCAGGGTGATCATATTCAATATTGGTGATCAATGAGATCAAGGGCGATAAACCGAGAAACATGTAATCGTATTCATCGGCTTCGATGATAAAGGCAGGATCGCTTCCTGATTGGGCATTTTTCCCAAGACTCTTGATGTCAGCGCCAAGGATGAAGTTAATGTCAAGCTTCGCCTGTAAGAAGAGGTGAATCAGCATAGCGGTTGTAGTCGTCTTCCCATGGGAACCAGCAATAGCGATCACATCATTTTCTTTAGTGAGCATAGGTAAAAATTCCGAACGCTTGAGAACAGGAATGCCTTTTTCCATCGCAGCTTTAACCTCAGGGTCATTATCCCTGACGGCGGAAGAGCGTACGACCAGATCGGCTTGTATGGCCAGATCAGGATCGTGTCCTAAAATTGTTCGGGCTCCCATGGCTGCAACTGCGTCAAAATAGGGGGAGGCATTCATATCAGAACCGCTCACCTGCCAGTTCCTTTCAAGCAGCAGGCGAGCGATGGCTGAGATGCCTGTTCCACCGATTCCGACAAAGTGCACTTTTTTCATTAGAGTATCACCGCTATTAAGAGCATTACTGCTGCTGCCAGGGCAATGTAAAGCCATGTTCCTGTCAGCATGTTTGGAAAAGCGTTTTCAAGTAGTACGATGGCAGCTCTACCGATTTCTGTGTTCCCATCATGAGGTGTGATCCAGCTGAACGGATATCCAGCATTAGCAAGATAAAACCAGGCTGAGCTGAAGAAGATGTAACCATTCAGTGCGCCGCAAATACCACCCAGCCAAAGATCAAGCATACTTTCTCGTTCGAAACGAGCGATAAATCTCTGGAAATTGGGAGTCTGGTAGCCGAAGAAGGCACAGGCGAAAAGAACCACTATGCCGAAATAGAATGATTTGCTGCCTTCCATTTCTCCGAAAATTTTCGGAAGGACTGCTGAAATTATGAAGAGGCTCAAAATGCCAGCAACAGTCACTACAATCTCCTTGCGAAATCCACGAATCATGCCGATCACAGCGAACATGGCTATGAAAATGTAAAAAAGAACATTTAAACTGATCATGTTTGCTCCTATGCCTTCGCCATTTCACAAAGTAATTCGGCGATGCGTTCAGCAGCCAAGGGCCGCGAAAGAGAACGCATGTTACGGCTCATCCTTGCCAGTTGCTGAGGATCGGACAAGACTTCTTTAATAGTGGAAAGCAATTGGGACTGCAGGTCTTCATCGCGCAGCAGGACGGCGGCTTCCCGTTCGACCAGGCAGTCGGCATTGACCTTTTGGTAGCGCCAGGCATATGGGTAGGGGACCAAGATCGCAGGAAGACCGAAAAAGGGGTATTCCCCGAGGGTGGAAGCGCCAGCGCGGGAGACTGCCAGATCGGCGGCTGCCAGAGCGGCGCCCATTTCGTGTAGGTATGGGAAGGCGTGGTAGCGGTCGCCGGCATTTTGGGTGGCTTCCTGAACCTTTTCCCAATCCAACAGTCCGGTCAGGTGAATGACTTGATAATTCTGAAGCAATTGATCCAGAATGCTGACAACGGCCTGGTTGATAGAGCGCGCGCCGCTGCTGCCACCCATAAAAAGGATAGTAGGGACGGACGGGTCGAGCTTGAAATAATCCTGGGCTTCTGCCCTGGTCCATTTTTTTAATTCTTCCCGTAAGGGGTAGCCAGTAACAGTCATTTTTTCTTTATCTTTGAACCAGTGTTCTGATTCCACCGTCGTGATGGCGATTTTGTCCGAAAAACGACCCAGAGTCTTTAATGCCAGCCCGGGTTCGATGTCTGGAACATACAAAAGGGTTTTTACGCTTCTGCCTGCCAATGCCATCGGAATCGCGACGTATCCTCCGGTGAACAACATCACATCAGGTTTGAACTCCTTCAATATTTTTTTGGACTGTTGATAACCACGCATGAGCTTTGCCAGGTTTTTAGGCAGGCGCGCGAGCGAGACGCCATGAACACCGGCGGCATCGATCGCCTGATAGGGGATGTCGGTGCGTTTCACGAGCTTTTCTTCCATCCCGCCAATACTGCCAACCCAGAGAATCTGGTGGTCGGACTTATTTAGAGCTTCCGTAACGGTCAGCGCCGGATACACTCCGCCGCCAGTCCCGCCTGCGCAAATCAACAGTCGCACTGGTTTGACTCCTTTCCTGGAATTTGAGCCCCTCACCTTGACGGGCAATGTTAATGATGATGCCAATGGCAGCCAGGTTGGTAACCATACTGGAGCCTCCGGCACTAATAAATGGCAAGTTGTTTCCGGCAACTGGAAATAGTCCGATCATAACAGCGATATTAAGCAAAGCCTCGATCACAATCCAGCTGGTTAAGCCAAAAGCCATTAGGGAGCCAAGTCGGTCAGGGGCTTTTTGAGCAATTTTGTAGCCACGCCAGATCAATATCAGATAGAGTGCGATGAGGATAAATGAGCCGAAAAAGCCAGTTTCTTCTGCAAGGACAGCAAAAATACTGTCGGTATGAGGCAGTGGCAAGCCAGTAAATTTAGTATTAGCTTTACCTAATCCCACACCGAAGAAACCACCTTTGATAACTGCTTCGAAGGATCGGATGATATGCTCAGAATTGGCTGTCGGATCCTGAAGTCCACTAAGATACTCCACAACACGTACGCGGCCAGTCTCATATGCACCGAGTCCTACTGCGCCAATCAGGATGACGATCAAGAAAAGGGCGATAATTTGTTTGAAATTTCCACCGCCAAGAAAAAACATCATGATACCTAATGCCACAACCGTGACCGTGGCGCTCAAGTCTGGTTGGATGAAAATCAGAAAAGCAATACCACCCAGAATAATAAGGAGTGGAAATAAACCTACCTTAAGGTTGGAAAGTTGTTTTTCATCTCGATTTGAGAGCCACACCGAAAGGTAGAGGATAATCGCCATTTTTGCCAGTTCACCTGGTTGGACAGAACCTTTAAAAAGGGCACGTGAGGCATTAAATTGGACTTCGTTTCTAACTAAAACTGCGATCAGACCAATAAATACCAATAAGAGAATAGGTGCCACAATTTTTTCGAAATTGTGATAATCGAAAAAACTCAGGAAAAGAGCTACTGCCAGTCCCAGGGCGACCCATATTACCTGCCGTTGAAAAAAATAGCCAGGTTCCCCTGTTTTGCGTAAAGAGGGATCCATACCTGTTGAATAAACCATCATTAGCCCGAAGATGAGGAGGCAAATAATTGCCAGCACAAAGGGGGGGTCGATCATGAGGCCTTTGGTGGAGTTTCGTTTTGTGGTTTGTTTCGCTTGATTGATCATAGTTGGTTCACCCAATCTCTGAAGAATTGTCCTCTTTCTTCAAAATCTTTAAACTCGTCATAGCTGGTGCAGCCAGGGGAAAGCAGGACAACATCACCCGCGACAGCTTGTGTTTGAGCTGTTTTCAAGGCTTCTGACAGGCTTTTGCAAACCACCAGGGACTTGAGATATTGCTTCGGTTTGCGTTCTCCGATAGCTTCTGCGATGATGGGCGCGGCTTCACCAAAAATAATGACGCGATCCACTTTGTTACGAACCAGCGCGGCGAGTTTATCCCAGGGGAGTTTCTTATCCCGTCCGCCAAGCAGGAGTACGATCGGTTCTTTGATCGCTTCGACAGCGGCAATGGTGCGTTCAGGGGCGGTGGCGATGGCGTCGTTGATCCAGCTGACGCCATTTACGTTGCGAACAAGTTCCAAACGGTGGGGCACGCCTTCAAATTCTTCAACAGCAGTTTGAATTGCGGGCAAGGCAAGCGTGGCTGCCGCGGCAATGGCGGAAGCCGCCAGCAGGTTGTAGACATTGTGCTTTCCTCTCAGCTGACTCCATTCCAGAGGGAATAATTTGGTTTTGTCAAAGCCGATCTGGAGCCAAACCCAGTCATTCTCTAAATAGGTGCCGTTGGTACGGGCTTCTGGTTTGTTGAAGCCAAAACTGATAAGGTCGCCTTTCAGGTCAGAAAGTAGGTTGAAGGAAATTTCGTCCTCACGATTGAGAATGGCGACGTCTTCAGCGTTTTGATACCAAAGAATGCGCGATTTTGCGTCGGTGTAAGCCTGCATGCTGCCATGACGGTCGAGATGGTTGGGGGTGATGTTGAGGATTGCTGCGATCTGAGGGGCTTTGGTCATCAGCTCCAACTGAAAGCTGGAAAGCTCCATCACTGCCAGATCGTCTTCATCAATCTCATCGACGTTATCGATCAGGGGATTGCCGATATTGCCGCCGACCCAAACCTGATTGCGATTGCCCTTCATTTCGAAGGTTTTTTGTGCCATCGCGCCGACAAGGGCGGTCGTGGTGCTCTTGCCTGCGGAACCGGTAACTCCGACTACGCTGCAGGGACATTCCTCGAGGAAGATCTGAGAATCGTTGCTCAGCTTGATCTTTCGGATCAAAGCTTCCTGGATGAAAGGAATTGTCAGCGGAACTCCACCGGAAACACAAACCAGGCTTGCGCCGTCAAGAATTTCGATATGGTGACCGCCCAGATCAAGTGTCACAGGGAGGGATTTCAAAGCATCCAGTTCCTTGCCAAGTTTGTCCTCGGAGCGCATATCAGTGATGATTACCTGAGCGCCTCGCTTGGTTAAAAAGCGCGCCAAAGCCTGCCCCTGTCGGGCGGCTCCTATGACAACTACTTTTTTATCTGCATAATCTTTCATTTACTCACCTAATAAAGGTCAGGCTCAATCCGAGCATGGCTCCGACGAGCTCGATAATCCAAAAACGAATCAAAATCTGGCTTTCAGTCCACATAATTTCTTCGAAATGGTGGTGGATAGGGGTGCGCTTAAAGACACGTCTGCCTCCTGTGATCTTGAAATAAGTTACTTGAATGATGACACTTAACAATTCTGCCATTGGTATGATGGCAATGAGTGGTAGAAATAACCAGCGACCGCTCATCAGCGCCACGACACCTAAGGTGCCGCCAAGAGCCAAGGATCCTGTATCACCCATAAAGAGCCTGGCGGGATTAACATTGAACCAGAGAAAGCCTGCCAGCGAGCCGACAACACTAAAACAGAATCGCCCAAGGTACATTTGACCTTGCATTAGCGCAATGATCCCGTAAATACCAAACGCTGTCATGGAGATCATGCTTGCGAGTCCATCAATCCCATCTGTAAAATTCATCGCGTTGCTCATACCAACAATGATGACAGCAGCAAGGGGAATATATAACCAACCGAGGTCCAGCGGTAGATCGGAGCTTGGCCAGAACAAGTGGGGCACATGGAGCACATTTTTGAGGAAATATGCCAGGCCAATCGCGACTATAAACTGGAGGATAAATTTGGTGCGGGCACGCATGCCGAGGCCTTTGCGTGAACCGCGGATACCTTCCCAGTCATCGAGCGCGCCAATAATTGCATAGCACCAAAGAGCTGCGAGAGGTACTAAAATTGAGGAACCAAGGAGGCGGGAGCCGAACAATGATACCGCGTTGAGGATGACGGTAAGCAAGGTGATCGGTGCCAGGAACATAAACCCGCCCATCGTGGGAGTGTTTTCCTTGGTCTTGTGGGTGCTGGGCTGGTCGTCACGGATAAGTTTTCCGATATTGAAGCGGGTCAACAATTTGATGAATGGATCTCCCCAAATTGTTGAGAGTAAGAAACTGATTCCGCTAATAGCGATTGCCAGAGAAAATCCACGCATCAGGATTTTGCCTCCAATTCTTTGATGATACTGACCATATTCATGCCGTGCGATCCTTTCACGAGGACAATCTGATCCTTTGCCAACGATTGTGATAGGTAGGCGCTTGCTTCCTGAGCATTGGCGTACCAACGGATATTCTCAGGGTTGAAATGCCGTGATGTGGCTTGTTGGTAGAGTTTTTGATATCTTGGCCCAATTAGTATGATTTTGTCAGCCAGACTAAGGGCTTTGTCCAGTACATGCTGATGCCCTTCGACTTCGTATTGACCGAGTTCGAGCATATCTCCTAAAACAGCCACTTTTTCACCCTCAAGTTCATCGAGCAAGTCAAGGGCGGCTGCGGTTGAGAGAGGCGAAGCATTGTAGCTGTCGTCCAGTATGATTGCGCCACTGGCGGTTTTGAAAAGTCGAACCCGTTGAACGGGAGTTTGGGCTTTCAATGAGGAATCGATCTCTTCCCAGCTCATGCCGAGATGCAGGGCAACCGCGATGCAGTTGAGCAGGTTGTAGACTGAGTGTTTTCCCATCAATTTTGAAGACAGGGGGTAACTCTGATCTTCCTGATGGGCGGTGAAACGAATGCCGTTTGTGCCATCTGAATGGATTTCGTCAGCCCAAAGGTCGGCAAACTTGTTGAGACCGATATTGACCACTTTGGCAGAAGTCTCCGAAGCCATGGCGCGTACAAGGTGATCATCATAATTGAGCACAGCCAGTCCATTTGGTTCCGGCGGAAGAGCCTGAACGAGTTCAGCTTTCCCTTGGGCAATGGTTGCAAGGTCGCCAGCTCTTTCAGCGTGAACGGTGCCGATATTGGTTATGATCCCGATCTGAGGGCGGGCAATCGTACAGAGCAAGTCAATTTCCCCAGTAACATAAAAGCCCATCTCGAGAACGGCTACCTGATGTTCTCTGTTGAGTGAGAGCAAGGTCAGGGGGAGCCCGATTTCGTTGTTCTGACTGCCTAAATTTTTGAGGACCTTGAACTTGTAGCTCAGCAAAGCTGCCAGAGTTTCTTTCGTGGAAGACTTACCAACGCTGCCAGTAATCCCGATAACAGGAATTTGTACCTGTCGACGCCAGTATGTTGCGATTTGCTGCAAGGCTTCCAGGGTATCAGAAACCAGGAGGCAGAAAGGAACTGGCGGGATCTCATAGATTTTCTCGGAAATATCGAGAATGGGGTAGTGGAGTTCATTTGGTCTTTCAATGAGCGCAAGGGCAGCACCGCCAGCGAAAGCTTCCTCAACATAAAGATGACCATCAGTGTGCTCTCCAGCCAGAGCGATGAAAACATTCCCAGCCTCGATTAAACGCGAGTCAATGCAACCTCCGGTGATCGGGCGATCATTTTGTAGGCTAGCATCCTGTCCAAGAGCTTTGAGAATTGTTCCAATGCTTAAAAATTTCATTCTTTTTATTCCCCCATCGTTTGCCAATTGCCGGAAAGGCGAACACTATCCGGAGGAATATCCATCAGGATAACCAGCTTGCTGACCAGTTTTGAAAAAGTGGGAGCGGCTGTTTCCGAACCCCACTGCGAAATGGTGGGTTTTTCGAGCCAAACATAGACTAGGAATTTGGGATCTTCAACTGGTCCCCATCCGACGAAGGAAGCGTTGGTGCCTGCAGCAGAATAGCCAACTTCTGTGGCGATCTCACCGGTACCGGTCTTGCCGGCAACACTATACCCTTCGATTAAGGCGACAGAGGCTTCATCCTCGAGAGAAGTATGGAGCATCTCAGTGATCGTGACAGCAGTATCTGCCGTGATTGGGGTGCCCACCACGACAGGATCAACTTCATATTGTTGACCATTAATGATCATGGCCTTGACAACATGGGGTGCCATCATACGTCCATCATTTGCGAGGGCGCCAATTGACATTGCCATTTGAATGGGGGTGAGCGAGATACCTTGCCCAAAGCTGTTGGTAGCGAGGTCTACTTCGTACCATTGATTATCGCCAGGTATCTTGAGGGGCCAGGTACTTTCACCACCCATATCGATTCCAGTTTTTCGGTCGAGACCGAAAGCTTTCAGATAGGAGTAAAAAGTATCAGGACCCATTTCAGTTGCCAGCCAGGTCATGCAGGTGTTCAAAGAGTATTGGAGACATTCAGTCATATCTACTGTTCCCCAGGCACCGCGATCCCAGTTATAAATCGTGGCTCCTCCGATGTAGAAATGCCCGATGTCATTAAAGGTTGACTCCGGATCAACAGTCCCAGAATCGAGAGCAGCTGCCATAGTAAGTACTTTGAAGACTGAACCAGGTTCATAAGTCTTGCTAATTGCGGAATTGTAAGGTTTTGGATTGGGGAAAAGCTCGCTATATTCCCAGTATCTTGAAGGATCAAGTCTTGGAGTGGTTGCCATAGCGATGATGCCGCCGTCTTCGGGGTTATAGACAAGGATTGTGCCCCCTTCGGAACCAGACCATTCAATTGCTTCATCAAGAATCTGTTCGGTCATCGCTTGAATCTCACGATCGATCGTCAGGACCAGACTCACACCAGGTGGAACTTCTTCAACAGTGCTTAGGCGTTGTGGATCATAAACATAGAAGACTTCCCGAGGAGTACCGGAAAGTTGGCTGTCGTAGGCTTCTTCGACTCCAAAGTAGCCAATTCCTCCTGTGCGATCCAGGTAACTGTAAAAACCGAGGATATTTGAGGCTAATTCTCCCTCGGGATATGAGCGATGAGAGTGGGGAGACCAGACCAAACCAGAGAGCGAAGGGGCGATTTCATTCCCTTTGGTTTTGCGGTTTTTATAATCTTCATTAATTACTTCAAGTTGTTCAATTTTGTCCCTATCCACAAAATTATCCAAAGGAATATAGGAACGATTAGCTTCCTCAGGTGTCATCTGCGCGTATCTGAGGACGCTGGAGTAATCGAGTCCTAAGATTGAGGACACGATGCTTGCAATGGTCTCAGGTTGTCGGTAGGCTTTGAGATCTAATCCGACCTCATAAGCAGTTTCGTTTCCGGCCAGAAGATTGCCACGGGAATCATAAATCCTTCCTCGGTCCGGGTAGATAAGATGGTATTCACCCTGATAGTTTTCACTATCAGCCAGAATTCTTGCTGCGCTGGCGGTATTAGGAATGCGAATCATCTGCAGAATAATGACAGTAGCTACAACAGAGCAAGCCACACAAATGATAAGGAAACGGGTTTTCGTAGATTCGGTCATGGGCTCACCTCTGTAGGAATGACAGGTTCGGGAATAGCCTGAATTTTATCGCTAATCCAATCAATGAAAGTGTCTGTAAATTCAGGCAACAGGATTGGAGTGCGTTGCTCTTCAATCCTCGGGGGAGGAGCCAGAGAAGGCCCAGTAGGTGGAATATAGCCTGGCACTTCCAGGTAGAGAGCTTCTTCTACGGTCATGAGGCGCATATCAAGATCACCAATACGTTCATTCAGAGCCCGGGAGGAAAGGATTTCGCCCAATTCAGTTTGCAGGTCATTATTTTGACGTTGCAAGACAGCCAGTTCACTTTCCAGTTTTTGAATTCGACGACCCGTTTCTGCGGATCGACCGCTGATGAAGAGATAAAGCCCAGCAATCGCCGCGATGCTAACGACTACCAGCAAAAAAATGCCAACCCACTGGAGCTGTTTACGCCAGGGTGCTTGTTTGTAGGCTTGCATTAGATCGTTTTTCATTGCTTTCGTCGTTTCTTTCTTTACTTCTTTTCCAAAACCCTTAGTTTGGCACTGCGTGCCCTGGGGTTTCCCTCAATTTCTTCCTCACTCGCCGTAATCGGTTTGTTGGCGAGGATCTTTACACTTGCCTTGTGCCCGCAGGTGCAAAGCAGCTGTTCGGGCGGGCATAGACAATCGATACTTTCTCGCTTGAAGGCTTGCTTGACCAGTCTGTCTTCCAGTGAGTGGAAACTGATGACCGCCAGGCGTCCTTTTGGCTTTAAAAGTGCTATCAGGCTCGGAATGGCTTTTTCGATGACATTGAGTTCATCGTTGACCGCGATCCGAATTGCCTGAAAAGTCCGCGTGGCTGGGTCGATCTTGCCTTTCGAAGCTCCTGAGGCTGACCGAACCAGTTCTGCCAGTTGGAAGGTGGTCCTGAGCGGGCGGTTCTCAACGATCTTTCGGGCAATTCGCCTGGAAAAGCGCTCTTCGCCGTATCTCCAGATCAGATCTGCCAGGTCTTTTTCGCTAAGACTGTTCAACAGGTCAGCCGCGTTTGGTCCCTTGTCCGGGTTGAAACGCATGTCCAGTGGCGCATCATAGCGAAAAGAGAAGCCTCTGTCTTGCTGATCAAGCTGCATTGAGGAGACTCCCAGATCCATGAGAATGCCATCCAGCGCACTCCATCCTATTTGTTGCAAGATTCTCGCCGCATCGATATAAGATGCTTGTACGATGGTCGCGCGTTCGCCAAAGGGAGCCAGTCGGCTTTGCGTCAGCGAAATTGCCAGTGGGTCTAGGTCGAGAGCAAGGAGCAAACCTTTTGGTGATGAGACTTGTAGAATGCCCTCAGAATGTCCACCCGCGCCAGCTGTACAGTCGAGATACAGACCTGGGCTTTTCGGAGCCAGATATTCGATTGTTTGTTGGTAAAGTACTGGGCGGTGTGGCGTTGTCACCAATGTCACCGCTTTCATTAAATTCCTCTAATTGGGACGTCGAGGGCCTCCCATGCGTTTGTCTGCGCCTCAGGATCGTCATTTTCTTCCTCATGCTTTATCAGTTGATCCTTTGCCCAGATCTCAAAGTAGAAGGCAGACCCTACTATCACCACTTCTTCCTCAATTTTCGCTTCCTTCCGCAAGGATGGCGGAATGAGGATTCGTCCTGCTGAGTCATAAGTCAGTTCAGCGCTTTTTCCAGCTATCTTGCGTAAAAAAGCCCGTGCTTTTTGGTTGGTTATGGATTGAACGCCTAAGGATTGCATGAAGGCATCAAAGGCCTCTGTCGTGAAAGCCATAAGATTGCCGTCCAAGCCCAGGGTGACAACCAGAACGCCGGAAGGAGTCCGATCCCTGAATTGTGATGGGATCGTTATCCTGCCTTTCTTATCGACGTTATGTTCGTGCGTTCCGTAAAACATTTGTTCTATTCTCTTCTTTAAGCGTCGAAGCGCCTTTTGGCGCTTCTTTCTATCCCTAATGACACTTCCTGACACTTTATGACATAATTTCCCACATTATAGACCAATAACCTCAAAAATGCAAGTCTTTTTGGGAGCAATTTAGGGAATTTGATGGATGATTTCTTCTTAAATGCGAGAGAAAAAAATTTAACAACTTTTTGGGGATTTAAGCGACAGAGTGTGTCGGGGTTACTGTTTCATATTTCCCTATAATCTAAAAGAACTCATTCAAAGCGAGATTACTGTTTAGACTAGCCTTCATCCATTTTACCCATTTCTCCTGACCTGTGTGTGAAAACAGGGATAACAAACTTCCACTCAAGGGCTGGTAGCCATGACCTTCGGTTTTCTTTATCCTTTGTTTTTTGCTCCCACCAACAGTCACCGGTTGATACTCAAACACATGCTGGAACAATGCCTGAGCGTGGGGCAAGACCGCCAGCATGGCGCTGGCGCCGGACCATGACCAGCTGCAGCCTCTGCCCCTCATTCTCTGACGCACCAGCTTGTCCACATTCCCCTCAGCAGCTCCCAGCGTGCAAAAGTGTTTTATCGGCAAACCGCGTTGTTCCAGATCAAGCAATCCATCGCGGTTATTGAACAAATACTTATATGTCCTTAGTTTCTTCTTCTTGCATTCCCCTTTA
>Ga0255342_1000732_pt1 | contig 52050 bp, 52 predicted proteins | sample wastewater_treat_3_FD_192416 | JGI IMG/M metagenome (GOLD analysis project Ga0255342, IMG submission 192416) | Wastewater microbial communities from Lulu Island WWTP, Vancouver, Canada - plant14 | ecosystem: Engineered > WWTP > Wastewater > Unclassified | place: Canada: Vancouver, British...
GCACCACACGACTGTTATAGCTCTCCGGAGGTCGCTCACTCCCTTTCGGGAGGTCTTGGCGTCGGAAGCTGTGTTGCTTCGCAGAAGCGGAAAGATCCGCAGCACTGAACTATTCAGTTTTCAAGGAACAGTGAAGGAGGTTTTATTGCCCCTTCACTTTACTAAGTGAATCAGAGGTCAGTTTTGTCCCAAATCCAGAAAAATTTTTTGAAGAATTTTTTTGAGCATCCTCGCACGGTTGCTGACGGTATTTCGTGGGATGTCATACCGCCCCTCAATCTGGCGGGCGGTAAGCTCACCCGTCAGATAGTAGCGAATGATAATCCGATCTCGCTCGTCAAACCGCGATAACGCCTCCGATACCATCACTTTTAAGAGCGACTCGTTTTCCACATCGCCAGGGTCAGGGATTTCATCGCTAAGTTCGTATTCATCTCCAAGCGGATGACCGAATTGCGGCAGTCTCTTCCTACTTGCTGCCTCCTGATACCTGTCCTCGTTCTCGTGCTTCATCAGCTCGTAGTAGACCTCCTTGCTGATTTCCACGGATGTACCGTTGACTTTTGTGAAGTAAGTACCGGATGCCTCATCTCTCCACAGCGCGTAATTGTAGACTTTGATTTTCATAGCTTGTCCTTTCCGCTGGCGCGGAGCAGCGGATGGACAAGCCTAAAAAAAGAGCCGCATGACGGTGAGTAGTGATCCCATGCCGATAAAACAGAGTGTTTGCACTCTGTTCATGCGGCATTAGGAAGACTCACCAGTCAGCGGCTCCACAGCACAGCTATCAAATATTTATTTGTTAAACTCCTTATCCTCTGTTGAGGTGGAGATATAACCTTCTCATACTGAGAACATTGAAGACGGTCTCACGCCCACAGCGTTTGCACTTCGCTTGAACGTGACCTCTCGTGTCCTCAAAAACGACGATGGTATTGTGATGACAGTACGGGCATTCCATTGTCCGCCTCTTCTGGCTGGCGATGGCAATACGCGCCCGTTGTATCTTTGTTTGCATCTCAGCGGATGGTTCGGTTATGCGGATGTCCTTTTTCATGCCCACACCTCCAACGGGTCCTCATATTCTGTATAAGGACGGTCTTCAATGTAGCCGAGTTGACGCAAACGTATAACAGCAGCACTTTTTGAGACGCCGAGTTGTGAGCATATCGCTCTGAGTGACAGCCGATCCCGGTATGTAAAGTAGCCGTCATAGGACGTCAGTTTCTTCTCAGGGATGAAATACCATGCGGCAAGGTCAATTTCTTTTTGCGGCATCAGAATTGCCGCACCGAGGACATTTGCTTGCCATTCATTCCAGTCCTCATGTGTTTTGAGATCGCGCAGCGAATAGGCTGTTCGTGCGGAATACTGCCGGTTGCAGTATTGCTTGACTTCATCGGATTCCATCTGATAGAGAATCTGATGAGCGCATTCATGGGCAAGCGTGAAGCGCCGCTTCCCACAGAGCTTCTTTATCTGCCCCTGACGAATGAAGCTCTCGTCAAGCAATACCTGATTACATCTGAGCGGAAGTGTTCGCCTGACACCCTTTTCCTCAACGATGTACTCTGTATCTGTATAAGCGGTCAAGCCGCAGATACTTCCATCGGAGGACAGGCGGGCGAAAGACACCTGCAAGCCGAGATAGTCTCTTGCGAACTGATCAATCGGAGTCGCACGAGCCATACGGACTTCCTCGGACTCCGTGCCGAAGAAGAACTTGTTGAAGTCTTCCGTGACGGCTGCTGCAATTTCTTCGATTTGCTTCTGGGATAAGATCACTGGGCATTCTCCTTTGCTTCGACAAACCACTTGTCTCCTTCATGAAAAAGGAACGACTCCTTTCCTTTAATCATGACTGTGTAACGGATGCCTCCGCCACCCACCTTCTTGGATGTGGCGCGGCACTTGTAAAGAATCTGGTCGATCTGAAAGACCAAACCATTGTCCCACCGGATGAAACGTGGATGAATAGCCCCTTCCTTGTCCACATCCAGATTGACGGACACATACGCTTTTCTGCATTGTGCATTCATGTTTTGCATCCTCACTCCTTGTTGTTGGGCTGTCTCATCGAAACAGCTTGTATTTGTAACTTTTCTGTGCATATTCTCGCGAACCTCTTGACTTGATGAGTAATCCGCGATATACTATGGGTAATTGAATTACGCATATCTATTATACATACTTCAACTACCCATGTCAATAGAAATGGGAAATTCAGTTTCGCAAACTTTTTGTGAAGGAGTGGTGAACGAGACATGACGTTTGCTGAGAAGTTCAAGGAAGAACGAGTAAAGAAGGAACTAACCCAGCAGCAAGTCGCAGACAGCTTGGGGATTACACGCAAAATGATTACGTTGTATGAAAAAGGGACTTCCTTGCCCCGCACACGGGAAGCATATAAGAAGATTGCTGATTTCTTCGGCGTTGATGTCAATTATCTTCTGACGGAAGATGAGGACTTCGTTGTTCAGGCAACAGAGAAATATGGTGCGCGTGGAAAGAAACAGGCACAGGACTTGGTGGATGGTATCTCCGGTTTATTTGCTGGCGGAACGCTTTCTGAGCAGGACAAAGATGCTGTCATGAAAGCGTTGCAGGACATCTACTGGGATTCCAAAGCCCGAAACGTCGAAAAATATACGCCAAAGAAATACAAACTACATCTCGATGAGGATTGAGGGCGGTTTATTGGACTGCTGATGTTATATAATTACGGAATAACCATCGGTATAGCGGGGGTGATGAAAATTGCTTCTACGACCTGAACTCATTCACCGCAAAGCCACGGACATTGTACGAGGCTGCGGAACACGGGACACCGTGCGTATTGCAAAAGAGTTGGGTATCTACGTTCATTTCATTGATGGACTGAACGAACTTCTTGGAATGTACACCTACCGGCATAAGGAGAGGCACATTCTTTTGAACTCCAATATGGAGTACATTGTAAAGCTCATGGTCTGCGGACATGAGATTGGTCACGACTGCCTGCACCGGGAGCAAGCCAAAGGCGCAAGCGGTTTGCAGGAGTTTACGCTGTTCGATATGCGTAACGAGATGGAATATGAAGCTAATGCGTTCAGCGCCCATTTACGGATCGACGATGACGAGCTGATGGCGCTGATGAAACAAGGCTATGATGTGGTACAGCTTTCCTCCATCATGGAGACGAATGTGAACCTGATGCTGATCAAGCTCAACGAGCTGAATCGCATGGGGTGGCAGCTTAACTTGCCCTATGTACCGCGTTCAGATTTCCTCAAGAATGTCAAACCGGAAGGTTGACGGAAGAGGTTTTAAGGGGTTTCCTGTCTGATATATCCATTATATGGGATGTCCGATGTCGAAACCTACACAATCCTGCAATGGCACTGAATTACCGTATGCAGATGATGCTTGAACTGCTCTCTCTACTTATGTCTCGTTACACAGTTGGAGTTCAAGAAGCAGCAAAAGCCTTTCACAAGAAAAGTAACCGCAACAGACAGAGAAAGGACGTGCATTATGAAGTACAAACTGTTCCGTTCCCCCCGTGATCTGGACAAGTCCGTCCTCAAGCATGAGCTGGTTGCCGTGGAGATTGGCAGCAGCATTGATGAAGTAGCAGATGCGCTCATCCGTGCAGTCCGTGATGATCTTGCAGAAATGCCGGAATATGCGCACTGTGAAACCGCTGCGTATGCACCGGAGCCGGTTCAGGAGCATCGCCGCGTGAGACGTTATCAGTATGAGATGATGGGTATTGTTTACCCGCAGTATGCGGAGAAGAACATCCTAATTGATTATGGTGTGATTGAAGAGGCAGAGTAATGTCAGAGCGATATGTCGGACAACTGCATAGTGCTGATGACTTGATTGCCGCTGTTGAAGAATACGGCTTTCTGCCTTTCTTTCAGAACGAGATTCCCAGCTTCTCCGTTGAAGAGCTGTGCGCACCTGAATTGTGGTTTGCAGATGATGCGGACGGTCCGTGGGAATGGAAAGGTCCGGCTGCACGGAGCGGCAAATGTCTCTATGGCAAGATTTTCGGCAAGAAGGCTGGCTTCGTGAGCCGCGATTGGATTCCGGATTTTGCAAACTTCCGGCGTGACGGCTATGACTTTGATGCTCGGTGGGATGATGGATTGGCGTCCTATAAGGACAAAGAGCTTTATGAGACCATAGCCAACGAAGGCACAATTCTTTCCAAGCGTCTGAAAGAAGTGCGAAACTATCGCAAGGGTGGCAACACCGGCTTTGAAACGTGTATCACAAGGCTGCAAATGCAGAGCTATGTCTGCATTGCGGATTTCGTCTATATGCAGGACAAATATGGAAGACCTTATGGCTGGGGTATTGCGGAGTACGCAACACCGGAAACGCTTTTTGGATATGACTTTATTACGTCTGCATATCAGAGAGACCCGCAAGAATCCAGAGAGCGTATCCTGAGACATCTGCAATCACTTCTTCCCAGCTCAGACGGAAAGCAGATTGAGAAAATCGTAAAGGGGTGACGCTATGGACGATATAATCTATGAGAAAGATTATCGGAAAGTCGAGCCTGACGAGCATGACGAATGGTACGAAGCGGTCTTTGACCGTGTGATCAACGGCGATATGTTGAAATCGTTCTCTGATGCAATGGATAAGATACCTAAGATCATTGTACCGGAGGATAAGAGGAATTACGAGTACCTTCTGGAACGCTGTGATGAGTTCGTCAAGCAGCATCACGGGCGCATTGAAGGGATCGTAGACTACCACCACTGGCATTCCGAAATCAATCTGTTTCTCCCATTCGTGGAGTTCGATGATCCGGAAGACCTCGCTTTCCTGAAAGAAATCGCGGATAAGGCACATACCGTCTGTTTCTCTCCTGATAAGGAGGGCGGCATTCGCGTCCACATCTTCATCAATTATTTTGACGAGTGGATGCCGGAGGAGGCAAAGCAGCTTGTAGAATACGACGCTATCATGAAGGATGAGCAACTTGCTTCTCTGCTGGGAATGCAAGATTCATTTAAGCCGGAAGACGAGCCGGACTTGGAGCGCATAAAAGCACTTCTTGAGCGGTTTGAAACGGAAACTGACCTTAACCGGAACGACGTGTTCTATGGAGTATTTCAGTTGATTATGAAGTCCAAAGATGAGGACATTACACTTGGAAAGATTGCTAACTTGATGGAGGTACTGTTGTACCTCGTGCTGAATGGTGGTCTGGATCAAGACGAATAAACATGGAGGCAATTATGAGCAACAAACTTGTAGCATATTTTTCTGCGTCCGGCGTGACCGCGAAGGTTGCCGAGACGCTGGCAGAGGCAGTCGGCGCGGACATCTTTGAGATTGAGCCGAAGGTGCCTTACACGGAAGCTGATCTGAACTGGATGGACAAGAAAGCCCGCAGCACGATTGAGATGAACGATCCTGCCTCCCGTCCTGAGATTGCCGTGAAGCGGGACAACATGAAGGACTACGATACGATCTTTGTGGGTTTCCCGATCTGGTGGTATGTTGCGCCGACGATTATCAATACGTTCCTTGAGAGCTATGACCTGAGCGGCAAGACGATCATCCCGTTTGCAACCTCTGGCGGAAGCAACATTGGCAAGACGAACGAACGCCTTGCGCCGAGTTGCAAAGGCGCAAAGCTGATGGACGGCAAGGTCTTCAAGAGCAACGTCGGACATCAGGAGCTTGCGGCGTGGGTTGAAGGACTGAAACTTTGAGAATCACATAAGTCGGAGGTTATGTATGGCTTTTGATTTTAAGAAAGAATATAAGGAATTTTATATGCCAAAGAACAGACCGGAGATCGTTACTGTTCCTAAAGCAAATTACATTGCGGTTAGAGGAAAAGGTAACCCCAACGAAGAAGGAGGGGCATATCAGCAAGCAATCGGTGTATTATATGCGGTTGCGTACACTCTGAAAATGAGCTATAAAACCGACCATAGAATTGACGGATTCTTTGAATACGTAGTTCCTCCCCTTGAAGGCTTCTGGTGGCAGGAGAATACAGATGGCGTGGATTATAACGATAAGTCTGCATTTAACTGGATTTCCGTTATCCGCTTGCCTGATTTCATCACAAAAGCGGATTTTGAATGGGCGGTTGAAACTGCAACCAAGAAGAAAAAACTGGATTGTTCATCGGCAGAATTTATGACGATTGAAGAAGGCTTGTGTGTACAGATCATGCACTTGGGAGCATTTGATGATGAGCCTACAACTGTTGCACTCATGGATGCGTATTTAGAGCAGAACGGATATGTGAACGACATGAGTAAAGATAGATTGCACCATGAAATCTATCTGTCCGACGCAAGAAAAGTTGCCCCGGAAAAATGGAAAACGGTTATTAGACATCCAGTAAAGAAGGTCTAACTTTTCGGCTTGACAAACAGAAGGAGATGATGATCGCATGAAAATACTACATGAACTTTCGTGGCTATGGGAAACGCTGGGCATTGCACTTTTGGCTGCGGCTGTCTGCATGGCTTGCGCCGCGCTGATTTGCAAAGTTGCGAAGAAGAACCTCGGAAAAAAGGTATTGGCTGTCATAGGGGCTGCTGCATTTGTGGGCGCGATTCTGGCGGTCATTCTAATCGCCCGGACACCGATGCCGCTTTGATAGGACAGAGGACTTGATGGGCAGAGCATAGCTCCTGCTTTTATACATTGCGGGAAGGAGGACAGCCGAAAATGAAAGACAGAACCTATATTGCAATCGACCTGAAATCCTTCTATGCCTCCGTGGAATGCCGTGAGCGCAGCTTAGATCCTCTGGACACAAACCTTGTTGTCGCAGACGAAAGCCGGACGGACAAGACCATCTGCCTTGCTGTTACTCCCTCCCTCAAAAGCTATGGCATCTCCGGACGCGGACGGCTGTTTGAAGTCAAGCAGCGCGTGAAGGAAGCGAATGCCGGACGGCAGCACGACGCGCCGGGGCATAGGCTGGACGGCACATCGCACTTTTTCTCAGAGCTGCAAGCAAACCCGTCTCTGGCGATTGACTTCATCATCGCGCCGCCTCGAATGGCGTACTACATGGAGTACAGCACCCGCATCTATCAGATTTACCTCAAGTACATCGCACCGGAGGACATTGTGGTTTACTCCATCGACGAAGTGTTCATGGACGTAACGGACTATCTGAAAACTTATAAGCTGACGCCGCACGAGCTTGCAATAAAGATCATCCTTGATGTGCTTGAGACAACCGGCATCACGGCAACTGCGGGAATCGGGACGAACCTTTTCCTCTGCAAAGTGGCAATGGATATTGTAGCGAAGCATATTCCCGCAGATGAAAACGGCGTCCGAATTGCCGAACTGGATGAGATGAAGTTTCGACGTGAGCTTTGGGCGCACCAGCCTCTCACGGATTTCTGGCGCGTGGGTCGGGGCATTTCCAAAAAACTTGAGCAGAACGGGATGTTCACAATGGGCGATGTTGCCCTTTGTTCAGAGCGGAACGAGGATTTGCTTTACAAGCTGTTTGGGAAGAATGCGGAACTACTCATTGACCATGCGTGGGGCTGGGAGCCTACGACCATTGAAGCAATCAAGGCGTACCGTCCCAGTTCCAACAGCCTCAGTTCCGGTCAGGTTTTGCACTGCCCCTATGAGGCGGATAAGGCAAAGCTCGTCATCCGCGAGATGACTGACTTGCTCGTGCTTGACTTGGTGGACAAAGGGCTTGTCACTGACCAGATGGTTCTCACAGTCGGCTACGACATTGAGAACCTGACTGACCCATCACGGAGGACAAAGTATCACGGCGCAGTTGAGACAGATCACTATGGAAGGCAGATTCCCAAACAGGCGCACGGCTCTATCAACCTTGACGAACACACATCATCTACGCGCAAAATAATGTGTGCTATATCAGAGCTGTTTGACCGGATCGTGGACAGGAATCTGCTTGTCCGCCGTATGTATGTTGTGGCGAATCATGTCCTGCCGGAAGCCGATGCCCCGAAGAAAAATGACGGTGTTGTCCAACTCGACCTCTTCACCGACTATGCCGCCGAAGAGGAAAAGCAGAAAGCTGAGGATGCTGCATTGGAGCGTGAGCGAAAAATACAAGCCGCCACGCTTGCGATCAAAAAGAAGTACGGAAAGAACGCCATTCTCAAGGCGATGAATCTTGAAGAGGGAGCAACCGCGAAAGACCGCAATACGCAGATTGGAGGGCATAAGGCGTGAACGGAAAATACGACGAGATTATGGGACTTCCTCACCACGTTTCCAAAACGCGACCGAAAATGCCGATGTCAGATCGTGCAGCGCAGTTTGCGCCCTTCGCCGCCCTCACCGGCTATGATTCTGCAATCAAAGAAACCGGACGTCTGACCGACGAAAGGATTGAGCTTGATGAGGAAGCCTTGACCGCTTTGAACATGAGGTATCAGCTTCTCATGGATGCCCTTGATGAAGAGCCAGAGGTTGAAATAACCTACTTCAAACCTGACGAACGCAAGGCTGGCGGTTCGTATGTAACTGCAACCGGCGCAGTCATAAAGGTTGATGACTTTGAACGCCGGATTACCATGCGGGACGGCACAAAGATTCCGATGGATGATGTCCTGAGTATTGACGGCGAGTTGTTCTCAACGCTTGAATAGGTATTGTGCAGCAACAGCGAAAAGACGCTTTCAAGCGTCTTTTTTCTGTTTTCTGGGACAAAAACGGGGCGTGATTCACTTAGTAAAGTGAAGGGGTATTTTACGGGGAGTCTCTGCGAGGGAATACGATTTTAGAGAATAGCAAGCACAGCCGGTGTCCGTACACACGGCGATTTTCGAGTAAGGGAACCCTCCCCTTACTCTTCAAAATGCTTGTTGGGATGTCTCCCAAACCCTCTATCTTTACGAAAGGACAGATTGCCTATGGCAAATAGAACAAGGCCAATCCGCATTGAGTTCTGCGTGTCAGAAAATGAGCATCGGATCATCAAATCAAAGATGGCGCAGCTCGGAACAAAGAATATGGGAGCGTATCTCAGGAAGATGGCGATTGACGGCTACATCATCAAGGTGGACTACACGCAGCAAAAAAAGCTCGCATCCGCTGTCAGCCGTGCAGCGTCAAATATCAACCTGATTTGTCGCCGCATCAACTCAAAGGGAAACCTCTATGAGGATGATGTTGTGGAGCTGAAAGAGAGGCAAAAGGAAATATGGCAGTTACTAAAATCAAGCCAATCCGAGGAACTGTAAACAAGGCACTTGCCTACATCCTCGACCCGGCGAAGACTGACGATCAGCTCTATGTATCCTCTTTCGGCTGTGCTGCCAGCGACGCAGCGGCAAAGGAATTTGAGTGGACGCGAAATCTCGCTGCTCAGCAAGGAATGCAGATGCCGAAGGTGATTGCCCGACACCTGATTCAATCCTTCGACATCGGAGAAGTCACGCCGGAGATGGCGCATGAAATCGGAAAGCAGTTTGCCGACGAATGGCTGAAAGGCAAGTATGAGTATGTGATCGCCACCCACATAGACAAGGGGCATTGCCATAATCACATCATCTTTAACGCTATCAATTTTGTAGACTACCATGCCTATCGGAGTAACAAGCGGACATATCGGGAAATGCGCCAGCTCAGCGATGAAATCTGTAAGGAGCACGGACTTTCCGTGATCCCGCCATCACAAAGCAAGGGCATGGACTACAAGGAATACACAGAGGCTAAACGCGGTACGAGCTGGAAGCAAAAGTTAAAGCAGACCATCGACCGCTGCATCATCACAGCGAAGGATTACGATGCGTTTTTGAAGCTCATGCAGGAAGCCGGATATGAAATCAAGACCGGAAAACACATCTCCTTCCGTGCTGAGGGACAGGAGCGTTTTACCCGTGCGAAGACCATCGGTGACAACTACACCGAGGACCGGATCAAAGAGCGCATTCAGGGGCGCGGGAACCGCAAGCGCCAGATGCAGACCTCTCGCCGGGGCATCTCCCTCATCAGCGACATTCAGGAGCGCATCCAGCTCATCGGCAGCAAAGGTTACGAGCACAAAGCAAAGCTCACCATTCTCAAGGAGGCTGCGCGTACTCTCAACTATCTGACCGAGAATAACCTTCTGCAATATGCCGACCTTGAAAAGAAGGTCGAGGACATTCACAGCTCCTATGCCCGCACCGGCAGCGAGCTGAAAAATGTTGAAGCCAAACTGCGTGAGGTGCAGCCGCTTATCAAAAACATCTCGAACTACCAGCGGCTCAAACCGGTTTATGATGCCTATATGAAGGCGGCGGACAAACCGGCATACCGTGCCAAACATGAAGCAGAGCTTGTCATCTATGAGGCGGTAAAGAGCACTCTTCTCGCCATACAGGGCGACGGAAAATTGCCGAGCTTGAAATCTCTGCAAGCCGAACAGCAACGGCTCGTGGACGAGCAGCAGCGTCTTTATGATGAACGCGCCAAGCTGAAAAAGGAAGCGCGCCTGATTGATACGATGAAGGCGAATGTGGATGATTTCCTCAGTCCCTCGATGGCAAAGGAACAGGAGAAATCCCGCAGCGGAGAACTCGAATAAGCAAAAGAAAAAGACTCACCGAAACCTACTGCAAGATTTCGGTGAGCCTTCGTTATTTCAGGGCTTAAATTGTTTTGAATGCTTGATCATCGTGTCGATGACATCATAAATCTGAGAGCGATCCTCCGCAGGAAGTTTATCAAGCTTTTGAGCCAGAAGCGAATCTTTTACCAAATACCCATTGTCAAGGACATCCGCAAGGATCATATCCGCTGAAACGCCGAGAGCGTTGATTATGGAAATCAAGGACTCAAGAGAAGGCGTTTTTTCGCCGCGCTCTATTGCGCCCACATAGTTAATACTCAGGTCGGCTTTTTCCGCAAGGTCCTCTTGACGAAGCTTCCTCATCAGGCGGTATTTGCGGATATTTTTGCCGATGGACTCAAGCCTCATCACAGCACCTCCTATCAGCGTGGAATACACACTAATAGTATAGGTGATGCGGCTATCGCCATACACATTCTATATGGAAGCCGCCAACACTAATAGCGTTGATTTGTGCATGGAGTTGTGCTATTCTTTTTTTGAAGAGGTGTATCTCGAGATGGGAAAAGAAGCGACAGCGACCTTCATTGGTCACAAGGAATGCTACGGTGTCCAAGCAGAGGATGTCCGGCGAGAAGTTGAAAAGCTTATCGCCTCTGGGGTTACTGACTTCTTAAATGGCGGCATGGGCGGGTTCGATTGGATGTGCGCAAGGGTTGTCTTTGACCTGAAAAAGAGCTATCCACAGATAAGGAACTACCTTGTCATCCCCTACCTCACTTTCAACATTGCCGAGCCAAAATACTTCGATGACATTATCTATCCAGAAGGCTTTGAGAAGTATCATTTTAAGGCTGCGATCCCAGCGAGGAACCGGTATCTCGTCGATAACGCTGCATACGCCTTGTGCTATGTGACTCACGGCTGGGGAGGCGCTGCGCAAACACTCAAACGCGCTCAAAAAAAGGGGCTGACAATAATCAATTTAGGAGAGAGGAACGATGGGAGAGATAATCTATGAGAAACACTTTCACAAAGAAACCATAGAGGAAATCGAGAGGGAAAGAATCGACTTCTTAGAAGCCTTCGGAGAAGATGCAGAGCAAGCACCTTCGTTCGACGAAATCATGAAAAAGATTTATAGCAATGTAACTTACCTTGTCTTGCCGGAGCGCGAGAAAATGGCGAAACCCTTCATCAAAACAGCCATAGAAATTTCCAATGACTATGAGCTGGATATTGAGATTGAGGAACATCTGAGCCACATTTCTGCCACCTACTATTTTGATTGCGGCGCGTGCATGGGCTTCCTTAGAAGAATTATTGAGATGTCGGATGACATCTCCTTCTTTGACCACATTAAGGGCTTTGATATGGTCATGTCCCTCGACTTTTACACAAAGGCTGTATTCAAAAGGGATCGGCTTATCCACCCCCCCAATGGTCTGACCTGAGTCGCTGAAAGGCGCTCGGGTTTTGTTTTTAGATGTTCACTCCAAGAACTTGAAACTTTTTTGTAAATACACAAAAGATGCTGTTGCGTGTTTCGAGTGTTTCCGCTATAATTATAATGTGTTTTTGTAGCCTCGCCGTATCTCGAAAAACAAGGAGCATCGACATGAAAATAAGTTATAAAAAACTGTGGGTACTGCTCATCCAGAGAGACATCTCAAAAGTAACTTTGCGCAAAGAGGTCGGGATTGCAGCTGGTACGATGAGCAAGCTCAACAAGGGCGAAGAAGTCGCTCTCCCTATTTTGCTACGCATCTGCGATTACCTTGATTGCGATATTGGGGACATCTGCGAAGCTGTACGCGAGGAAAAATAGTCCAGCAATCAAGGAGGTCAACAATCGAGATGGAACGAAAAGAATACAGTGCGGGCGCAGTGAAGTTATCCTTCTGGTTTATAGAGTTCCGCAAAGTGGTGGAGCTTCTTCATGAAGGAAAGAATGCCGAACAAATAAAATCCCTTGCCCTGAACGAGAACCTGTTTGCAGCCCCGACTACTCTCCGAGCCAATCAGATTTATCATACTGTCACAGGCCGCATCAGGGCTTTAGATGAAAGCTTCATCCCGCTTTTCACACGCAGCGACCTTGCAACGCAAAAGCTCTTTGCCCTGATTGCTGCTATGGCGTATGACACGCTTTTCTTTGATTTTGTCTATGAAGTGATCCGGGAAAAGATGATTCTCGGCACCTACGAGTTTTCGGACAGCGATGTGCGTGTTTTTTTCAAAGATAAGCAACAGCAAAATGAAAAAGTGGCCGGGTGGACAGACGCTACACTGGTACGGCTTGGCCGGTGCTATAAAACAATGCTGTACGAGGCCGGGGTAATTGATAAAGCAAAAACGGCCAGAAAAATATTGCGCCCTATTTTAGACCCGGACTTGGTACGCTGGCTGGAACAGAACAATATGGGCGCTTATGTCAAGGCGCTTGCGGGGGTAAGATAATGGATTTAACAGAACGACTGGACGCGATGGAAGCGGCGATCCGAAAGCCATCCTTCCGTCAGAGCAGCGGAAAAGCCAATGAGGTCAACTACTGGATTTTTGACTATCCGCCTGAGAAAGAGCTGGAAGTCCGTGAGCGTATCGAATATATGAAGCATAAGAACTCGAAAGGAACGGACGGATTTGAGCTTGTTGTGTTCGACCTCTTTGATATTATTATTGACTTCCTTGAAGGGAAGAACTTCATAGAGAAGTGCTGTGAATTTGAGAAGAAGCGCGGCATCCAAAGAATTGTCAAGGCAGTCAGCAATTCGATGAAAGTAAGCGAGGACGACAGCCTGATTGTGCAGTACATTCTTGACCACACCCCGGAGAACGCCATTGTCTTTCTGACCGGTGTTGGCAAGAGCTATCCGCTTCTTCGTTCGCATAATGTGCTGAACAATCTCCACCTGTCCTATCTACACGCACCTGTGGTGATGTTCTTTCCCGGCACATACAACGAACAGGAATTGATTCTCTTCAACGAAATCAAAGACGATAATTATTACAGAGCCTTCCGGCTTGTCAAGTGATGGAGGTGCAGCAATGAAAATAAAGGATATGTTCGCCAAGAAGATCGACCGAGAAATTCAAGGCGTAATTATTGTCGGACAAGGCGAGGACGCAAATGTATCTCAGGAGCTTGAGGAATATGTCGTTACCCGCGAGCTTCAAAAGCATTTTGCCGATTTCTATTCGGCCTATAAAAAAGGGATTGTCGGAACAACGCCAAAGATGGGCGTATGGATTTCCGGCTTCTTTGGAAGCGGTAAATCGCACTTCCTGAAAATCCTGTCCTACCTTCTGGAAAACCGTCAGGTCGGGGACAGAAAGGCGATGGACTACTTCGTCGAAGATAAGAAGATCGTAGATCCGATGGTGTTGGCGGATATGAAGCTGGCGGCTGATACCCCCACGGATGTAATCCTCTTCAACATCGACTCCAAGAGTGAAACGAATGGCAAGCAAAACAAGGATGCCATCGTCAATGTATTCCTCAAAGTCTTCAATCAAATGCAGGGCTTCTGCGGGTCCATCCCCCATGTTGCCGATCTGGAACGGAGGCTTTCCGAGGAAGGACGCTACGATGAGTTCAAGGCTGCTTTCGAGGAAGAATACGGCGATCCGTGGGAAGAATCCCGACAGGACTTCGACTTCATCCAAGACAGCGTTGTTGATGCCCTTGTCTCAATGGATTTTATGAGCGAAGCTGCGGCGAGAAACTGGTGTGAGAAAGCGGTGGAGCCATATACCATCAGCATTGAAGACTTCGCCAAGCGCGTCAAGAGCTATATCGAGCGCAAGGGGAACAACCACCATGTTGTATTTCTGGTGGACGAAATTGGTCAATACATCGGTGATGACTCCAAGTTGATGCTCAATCTCCAAACTGTGACTGAGGAACTGGGCAAGGAGTGCATGGGCAAGGCATGGGTCATCGTGACCAGCCAGCAGGATATTGACTCCATCACCAAGGTCAAGGGCAATGACTTTTCTAAAATTCAAGGCCGGTTTGATACCCGTCTCTCCCTCTCTTCTGCAAATGTGGATGCTGTTATCAAGAAGAGAATCCTTGAGAAAACGGAACCGGCTGCGCAAACGCTCCGGCTGCTCTATGAGCAAAAAGCGACAATTATCAAGAACCTGATTGTGTTCAATGACACGGCAGAAAAGAAGCTGTACGCGAGCGCGGAAGACTTTGCCGAGGTCTACCCCTTTGTGCCGTACCAGTTCAATTTGCTGTCCAGCGTATTGACTTCTATTCGTACCCACGGGGCTTCCGGTAAACACCTTTCCGGCGGTGAGCGCTCCATGCTGGCGCTTTTTAAGGAATCTGCCGTCAATGTCATGAATGAAGAGGCAGGGGTCATTGTACCCTTCCATCTCTTTTATGATGCGCTGGAAAACTTTCTGGATCATAGCCACAGCGGGGTGATTATCCGGGCCTATGACAACAGCTATATCAACCCGGAGAAGAAGGACAAGGATGTCTTCGCTATCAATGTCCTCAAAACGCTCTTCATGGTCAAGTATGTGCTGGAAATTGAGGCGAATATCGACAACATCACCAGCCTGATGATAGAAAACATCGACGATGACCGGATCGAACTGAAAGGCCGCGCAGAGGAAGCGCTGAAGGTCCTGATGCGGCAGATGCTCGTGCAGAAAAACGGCAGCATCTATGTCTTCCTGACCGACGAGGAACAGGAAGTAAACAACGAGATTGAAAAAGAAAATGTGGAAACGCCGGAGATCATCACCAAGGTCGCGGAAATGATTTTTGAGGACATCTTCCCCGGCAAGCGCTACACCTATCCTGTTTTCAATGGCCGCTATGCTTTTGGCTTCAACCAGTTTGTAGATGACCGCCCCTATAAGGCAAATCAGAACTACGACATTGGCCTTCGCGTCCTGACACCGTGGTACGACGGCAGTATGGATGAGGCTACCCTTCGGATGATGTCCGGCCAAGGCAGAGAAGTTCTTGTCGTGCTCCCCAATGACGCGGAGTTCCTGACGGAAATTCAAGCCTACTTGAAGATTGAGGGCTTCCTTCGGAAAAACACCTCAACGCAGCTTGCCAAGTATGAGACGATCAAAGAGGCAAAGCGTGTAGAAATGAGGGAGCGCAATCAAAACGCCAAGCTCTACCTGACGGAAGCGCTCAAAAAAGCGACGATCTATGTGAACGGCGATGTTGTCCGCGTGAACGGCAAGGAAGTCGGCAGCCGGATCAACGAAGCGATTGGCCGTTTGGTACAGACGGTCTACCACAAGCTTTCCTACATTGACGCACCGATGGGCGAGGCGGAGATCCGCAAGATGCTCCATCAGAGCAACCAGCTTTCCCTTGGGCTTGAAGGTGGTACAGAGAGCAACGCCCACGCGCTGGATGATGTGCAGAGCTTTATCGCCATGAATACCCGCAATCACATGAAAACATCCATGAAGACGGTGAAAGATCGCTTCATGAAGGCTCCTTACGGTTTTGTGGAAGACGATGTGCATTGGCTGGTGGCGCGTCTGTTCAAGCGCGGCGACCTGTCTTTCACGGTCAACGGAGCTGCGGTCAATCTGAATAACAAGACTGAGGAAGAGATCATCGGCTTCATCACCAAGAAGGCATTTGCGGAAAAGCTCCTGATGGAAGAGCGTGTCCGTGTCAGCGATAAGGACAAAAAGGCTGTCCGGGATGTGATGAAGGAAACCTTCCGCGCAACCACTTCGGCGGAAGATGAAGATACCATCATGAAGAACTTCCAGCGCTACGCGCAAAACACGGTTTATGAAATCGAACGGTTGGAAGTAAATTATAAACAGTACCCTTATCCGGGCAAGAAGGTTTTGTCCAGCGGAAAGGCGCTGATGCAGTCTGTCGTTCAGATTCAGTCTGCATTGGACTTCTTTACGACCGTTTCAAAAAAGCGGGATGATTTCTTCGACTTTGCGGAGGACTACGAGCCAATCAAGACCTTCTTTGAGGGCGAGCAGTCTACCATCTTTGCCCGTGCGCTTGATATGCTTGCAATCTTCGATGACAGCAAGACCTATATTGTCAATGACGAGCTGGAAGGTATCGTCGCACAGATGCGTTCCATTACCCGGCAGGAAAAGCCCTATGCCAACATTCCGAAGCTGCCTGAACTTCGGGAACGGTTCATGTCCTGCTATGTCAAGATTTTGCAGCAGGAATCCGCCCCTGTTCTCGATTCGATTGATCAGGCGTGGAAGCGTGTTTTGGAGGTGCTTTCCACCAAGGAGTACAACGACCAGAAGCGGACGGCTTACTATGAGAAGTTCCAAGAAATCCGGGAGGGAGCCACCCGCTGCAACAATGTCTCTACGCTGAGAAGCTATGCGGACAAGGCAGATGCTTTGAAACTCCGGCTGCTCAACGAAATGGATGAGCTTGACCGCAAGCTGGCAAAACAAAAGGCCGAAGAAGAAGCTCGCCGTCAGGCAGAGGAAGCCAAACAGAGTGGAAAGCCTACCCCGGAAGTGCCCGTTGCCCCTGCGCCAGTGAAGATCCGCAAGACGAAAAATGTCTCCATCAAGATGATGACGGGAACGGCTTCTTGGCGTCTGGAAAGCAAAGAGGACATTGATCGTTACATGGGCAGCCTTCGCAAGTCGCTGGAAGCACAACTGGACGAAGACACGATTGTCAATGTGGAGTTTTAAGATAAGGAAGGAGCTGGGCAACCCACGGATATGAAATTTACGATTGGAACCGTCTCAAACTCGCTGGATTTGGCTGAGGATTTGAAACTGATAAAAAGCTCCATTCTTTATGCCGACGAAATCGAACTGATTGGAATGGCAGAATATGCACTGTATAAATACCTTCCAAATTGTATCTTTGACGCTCAGGATATAGATGCAATGATCCCAGCTCTCAGATCATTTTTACAGTCCTTGAAACCTGCCGGTAGTGAAGAACTTTTAGGGCAACTGGATTACGCAGATGCACAACTTCAAATACTTACTCCGTATTTGAAAAGGAAAAAGCACAGGTCTAAGCAGGAAATAATTGCGCAGATGAAATTCAAGCAGCTTGAGATACAGTGCCGAGAGCAGTTGAAAAGCGGAATACAGCAGCTTTATATCCATCCCGGAACACAGGAAATAAAAAACTATGTGGATCGGAACATCGTTTCGGTTTACGACTATGATTTTGATGTGTTTGATGCCAACGAGCTTGCAGGAGGATATTTTGCCAATCTGATGAATGCCATGTACAATGGCACAGCCTATCCGCTTTTCGATAAGGCGAGCAGTGGATTGATAGATTCCGTTATTAAAACAAAGCTGCTTGACATCGGAAGGTTGGACGAAAATGTCTTACGCCACGCTGGAATCGCGTCCGAGATACTTATGACCTTGCCAACCTTGGAATCTGCTTCTGTGGATGAATTGCTTTCTCTCAAGAATGAAAACCAAGTTCCGCTTACTAATTTTCGGAAAGCAATTTACGATTTTTCCATGCAGATTCACTCTCTTCCTTGGGATGATAATTTCCAGTATGATTGTCTGCAACTATACAACACTCAAGTTTTGCCGAAGGTGCAGGAAATCAACGAAACCTTAACGCAGACAAGTGTATTGCGGAACTTGGGAAAACGAGCTTTAGCAGACGAGGAACTGAGGAAAAAAGCTGGATATGCTGCTGCGGGTTTAACGACAGCAATTACAACCTCAACAGACCTGTTTGGCGTTTTTAATTCCATAAAGGCCTTTATCCTTGTTGCCGGCATAGCTGCGGTCTCCAAGGAAGCAGTAACGGGGTTCCTCAAGATTGCAGACCTATACAATAAGGCACGAACCGAGGCAACAGAAAAGACAGACACCGCAAGGAAAAATGTGATGTATTATTACTATCTTGCGTCGAAGATTTGATTTTATGGGGAAGGAATGAACCAATGAATAAAACAGCTATAAAAAACTTTGCAATCTGGGCGCGGAATAAGCTTATTACGGACATCCAATACCGAGCTGGATTGATGGGGATCACAGCCGACGGCATCAAAGACCCGCTGCCGCAGTCTACCGGGACGATGGAGTTCTATGACATTGGGACTTCTGAGCCGTATGCCATCAGCGGCGAGGCCATCTCCCAGCGCAAAAAGCTGGTGGAGATTATCCGCAAAAAAGAAAAGGACAGCAACTACGCCACAGCTTATAAGTACATTTTGGAAGAGGTCGCCTACACATGGTTCAACCGGCTGATCGCCATCCGCTTCATGGAGGTCAACGACTATCTGCCCTCCCATATCCGCGTACTGTCCTCCGAGAGCGGCAAGATTGAGCCGGATTTGGTGACTACGCCCTTCGACGCGGAACTGAGCCTCACCACAGAGGAAGAACAGACAATTCTGCGCCTGAAAAACGAAAACAAGCTGGACGAGCTGTTCCGGCTGCTGTTCATCAAGCAATGTAATGCCCTAAGATCAATTCTTCCCAAATTGTTTGAGCGTCCAGAAGACTATACCGAGCTGTTACTCAACCTTTCAGTCGTGGACAAAGAAGGGGTTATTTACCATCTCGTTCACGACATCGACGAAAATGATTTTAACATCGAAAAAAATGGTCAGGTGGAAATCATCGGATGGCTGTATCAATATTACATCTCTGAGCGACATGACCAGATTATAAACATTTATAAGGGTACTGTAAAAACTGAGGATGTCCCAGCGGCAACGCAGCTTTTTACAACTGACTGGGTTGTTCAATACATGGTTGATAACTCGCTGGGTAAATATTGGATTGAGCGAAACCCTCAAAGTAGTTTGCGCGTAAACCTGAAATACCTTGCTGTTCCAAAGGATGGAACTATTCCGCACATCGACGAGAAAGTGGAACCCCAATCGTTAACATTTTTCGACCCTTGCATGGGCAGCGGCCATATTCTGATATATGCGTTCGATGTCTTGATGGACATATATGAGGAATGCGGGTATAGTACGCGGGATGCTGCATCAGAAATTATCCGTCATAATCTTTTTGGATTGGATATTGATCCTCGCGCTTATCAGCTTGCTTATTTCTCTCTCATGATGAAGGCGCGCCAATATGACCGGCGCTTCTTTACAAGAGAAATTGAGCCGCAGATTTATTGCCCAAAAAGCGAATCAGATTTGGTACGGTTCGGCTCTTTAGTACAAGTGGATACTTTGGAAGAAAAACCCCAAGAGCCAACGGATTTGACCCTTTTTAATATGAATTATGAGGATATTCTAAACGATTGGAACTTCCGTCGTTTGTTGGCACAAAAATATGCGGCTGTCTGCACCAATCCGCCCTATCTAAACAAGTATAATCCGCAGTTGAAAGATTATGTAATCGAAAACTATAAGGATTATTCCGGCGACCTGTTCAGCGTATTTATCTATCGCAATTTACTACTTTGCCAGCCAGACGGCTATTGCGGCTTTATGACCCCCTTTGTTTGGATGTTCATTAAGACCTATGAAAAGCTGAGGGAATTCATTATCAATAATAAGAGCATCACCTCTCTGATCCAGATGGAGTATTCTGCTTTTGAGGAAGCAACGGTTCCGATCTGCTCTTTTGTGTTGCAAAACAAAAAGTCAAACGAGCCGGGATTGTACTTCCGCCTGTCGGATTTCAAGGGCGGCATGGAAGTGCAACGGAAGAAGGTATTGGAGGCTATCGCCAACCCTGATTGTGGTTATTTCTATGAAGCCCAGCAATCCAACTTCTCCAAAATCCCCGGCTCGCCGGTGGCGTATTGGGTGAGCGATAGAATTTTTGACTCATTTTGCCGTAGCAAAGTGGACTCTATTGCGTTTTCAGATGGGCAAATTTTGACAGGGGATAATGAAAAATATCTTCGGATGTTATGGGAGGTAGAGGCAACCGAGGTTCGGAAAGACGGGAAATGGATGCTTCATGCAAAAGGTGGCGAGTTTAGGAAATGGGCTGGTAATTTGGAGTGGGTGGTCAAATGGTCTCACGACGCTATTGAGCATTATAAGCACGACAAAATTGCGCGTTTTCCAAAAGAACACATTTTATTCCGAAGAGGTGTTACATGGAGCCTTGTTTCTACGAATCCAACATTTGGAGCGAGACTTTTGCCAGAATCTCAAACTTTTAATAAAGCAGCAGCAACTGTCTTGTTTTATGATGAGAAATATGTCTTGTATGTGCTTGCATTATTAAATTCGAGTGTGATCAATTATCTCAGCAGAATTATTAACCCAACGCTGAATAACAACATTAAAGATATTTTAGCAATGCCGTTTATCTATGATTCAGCACAAGCACCTCTGATTCTCAAGTATACGGATAATAATATTGAAAGTTCTCAAGCTGACTGGAATGCAGCTGAGACCTCATGGGATTTCAAGCGGCACCCACTCATCCGCTCTATTTCCTGTCTGTCCGATGCCTACGCCGCATGGAAAGACGAATGTGAGCAGCGCTTTTTGCAGCTCAAAGCCAATGAAGAAGAATTGAACCGTATTTTCATTGAGATCTACGGCTTGCAGGATGAGCTGACCCCGGAGGTGGCAGATAAGGATGTCACCGTCCACCGCATCTTTGACACCAAGGACGATGTGCCGGAATCCATGCAGGGCAGCAACTATGTCCGCACCAAGCGGGATGAGATTGTTTCCCTGCTCTCCTATGCCGTGGGCTGTATGTTCGGGCGGTACTCGCTGGACAGACAGGGGCTTGTTTTTGCCGGAGGCAATTTTGATTCTGTATATTGGAAATTCAAAGGACAAGCTGCTCTTAATGAACAGGGCGATCCGATTGACGGCGGATATGCTGGAATATCACTGGCGGATTATCACTACCCCAAATTCCATGATTCAGAAAAATGGGAAGATGCAACTTCGCTTTCCTATGAGCCGGATGCTGATGGTATTATCCCCATCACCGACGAAGAGTATCTGGAAGACGATATTGTCTCCTGTCTGTGTGACTGGCTGAAAGCCGTCTACGGAGCAGACACGCTGGAAGAAAATCTGGACTTCATCGCCGTGGCGCTGGGCGGCAAAGGCAACAGCAGCCGCGAAATCATCCGCAACTACTTCCTCAAGGACTTTTTCAAAGACCACTGCAAGACCTACCAGAAGCGCCCGATCTACTGGCTGTTTGACAGCGGCAAGCAGAACGGCTTCAAGGCGCTGATCTACCTCCACCGCTACACGCCGGACACCATCGGCAACCTTCGTGTGGATTACCTCCACAAAATGCAGCGCGTCTATGAGTCCGAAATCAACCGGATGCAGGATATGATTGACCATAGCACCAATGCCCGTGAGGTGGCGGCTTCCACAAAGCGGAAAGAAAAGCTCCAAAAGCAGCTCAAGGAATGCCGCGACTACGATGAGATGATCGCCCACCTTGCCCTGAGCCGCATCGAGCTGGACTTGGATGATGGCGTGAAGGTCAACTACGAAAAAATCCAGACCGCCAGCGACGGGAAGAAATACTCCGTTCTGGCAAAAATATGAGGTGTTGATATGGCAATTAACAAATTAAAAGTAATGCTGAGTTTCATGCGCGAAATTAACGATGGAAATATGCCGAGTGCTGCCGATTATGGCATTACCAACAGAGAATTTTGGGAAATAATTGATGCTTGCCAAGATGAAGGCTTGATAAAGGGCGCTCGATTTTCAAGAGGCGGTCAAGGAAATCCTATCCTTATGGCCTTCCTTGATGGAGTGACCCTAACGGTAAAAGGGCTGGAATATCTCGATGAGCATTCAGCAGCTATGAGAGCATATAAAGGCTTGAAAGAGCTGCGAGATTGGCTCCCGTTTTGATTCATTTCAAATTTAACGATCAAGGAGGTGGTCGAGATGACCGCAGAAGAGATTTTCGCCGGCGAATCTGAGAATATCGAGTTCAAGAGCGAGATCCCTGCCAAAAGCGAGAAATACATGAAGACCGTGGTTGCCTTTGCCAACGGCAAGGGCGGCAAGCTGGTCTTCGGTGTGGAGAATGGCACATGGGCTGTCACCGGCTTTTCCAAAGAGGAAGTCTTTCAGAAGATGGACGCGATTACCAACGCCATTTTCGATAGCTGTGAACCAAAGATCACCCCGAACATCGCGGTGCAGGAAATTGACGGGAAGGCAATCATCGTTGTTGAAATCATCCCCGGTATGCAGCGTCCCTACTATATCAAGAGTCAGGGTATCATGGAGGGCACCTACATCCGCGTAGCGGGCACGACCCGCCATGCGGAGCGCTATCGTGTGCAAGAACTCATCATGGAGGGCACAAACCGTTCCTTTGACCAGATGGAATGCGAGCAGACGGTATCTGAAAAAGAGATTGCGGCCTTCTGTGAGAAGATGTACCAACACGCCCTCAAGCTGGCCGAGACAGATACGGCACGGGAGCAGATTCAGAAGGTCGGTAAAAATCAGTTGCTCTCGTGGAAGCTGCTGGTGGAACGCGACGGAGCTTATCACCCCACCAATGGGTATCTGCTTCTGAACGGCGACACGGCTGACTTCCCAGATGCAGCCATTCAGTGCGCGGTATTCAAAGGCACAGTGCGGGATATTTTTATCACCCGCAAAGAGTTTACCGGAGCGATCTACGAGCAGATTGAGGATGCTTACAACTTCGTGTTGCAGCACATCGACCTCGGCTCCCGCATCGAAGGCATCGCCCGTCAGGATTACTATGAGCTGCCGGTCAAGACCATCCGCGAGATGATCTCGAATGCCGTCTGCCATCGCAGCTACCTGACACCGGGTAAAATCCAAGTGGCACTCTTTGATGACCGGCTGGAGGTCACCTCCCCCGGTATGCTGGACAGCGAAATCACCATTGAGAAGATGAAGTCCGGCCTCTCGAAGATCCGCAACCGTGGCATTGCAGCCGCCTTTTCCTACATGAACATCGTGGAGGCATGGGGCAGCGGTATTCCGAAAATGTTCCGAGAAGCAAAGGAATACGGTCTTCGTGAGCCAGAGCTGATCGACATGGGCAGCGATTTCCGCATCAATCTTTATCGAAAAAAGGCGACTATTGATCAGAATGGTGTCATTGACCCCAAAGAGCGTGACACCGATGATACCAATGACACCAAAGTTGAACCCAATGATACCAATGAAGAAGCGATTCTGCGCATCCTCCGAACCAATCCGAAAGCGACGCAGAAGGATGTTGTAGAGATGCTGGGTGTTTCCCTCGCCACTGTGAAGCGGCTCATGAATAGCCTTCAAAAAGCTGGCAAGATCAAACGCAAAGGCTCCAACCGGAGCGGGTCTTGGGTAGTCATAGACCAGAAGGAGTAAAGCGGCATGGCAGAAATGAACATCAAACAAATCATAGACCGGCTGAATGCTGAGTTTACCGGCGACACCCGTAAACTCGTCTTTTGGTACGATGACAACGGCGAATTTGTGGAGGATATGCAGAATGTGGAGCTTGAAAATGCCAAGGTCTACTTCTTGCAGGCTGACAACCAGTTTGCCACCAAGCTTTTTCTGGAACGGCAGGACACCACAACAAACTACCTCATCTACGCGCCCTTCCCAAAGCCGGATGTGCGGGACAACCATTTGGAGGACACGCTACTCTACTCCAAGCGTTTCTTTGCTGACCGCGCTTCGCTGCTCTCGGTGGATTTGGGAATTGACGAGAAGTACAAGCCCATCATCGAAAAGCATATCAAGTTCTTTGCCAACAAGGAGCGGACGCAGCGTTTCTATGACCTCGAAATCGAAAACTTCAATGAAGAGAACATCATCACGGGTCTTCTCTCTGCCATTTGTCGCACCCGCACCTGTTCCTTTGAAGAAGTGATCCGGGTCATGCTGACAGACAGCGAGCTTACAGATAACAAGTTTCTGTCCGAGGTTGAGAAATACGGCCTACTGGATGATTTCTGGAAGCTCTGCGAGCAGCATTTCGGCTATACCGATGTCAAGCCGACACTGGAAAAACTGGTGGTGACCATGTTTGTCACCTACACAGCTAAATATATAGGAGGCGAGCTTCCGAAGCCGTGGAAGGTGTTCCTCTCCTATAAGGCCGGGAATATCATTGCCTTTATGGATAACCTGATGAACAATATCTTTTACCGTGGGCGCTATGATGAGCTTTCCGCTCATGTTGCCTCCGGCTTGAATGTCCAGAAGGCTTTCTCTGATTATTCGCCGGATGACTTAGTGAACTGCGATACCTTCCTTGCCATTGACCAGATCCTCATCAAGTGGATTGTGGAGCGCCTTTTAACCGAGGATGTGGGCGCAGCACTGGACGGTTTGACTATCCCTCAAATCTGCGAAAAGCGGAGCAAAATGCACTTCGGCGAGAAAACCGGGGGCTGCTATCAGATGCTTGACAGCGCCTATCAGATCATTCAGGCTGGGAATTACCGTTGCCCGGACAGTTTCAAAGAGATTCTGCGCCAGTATCAGGAGGAAGACTTCCGGCTGGACTATGAATATCGCCGGTTCTATTCCGCTTACGATCAGCTCGAAGAAACGGCAGCTTTCGAGCCGCTGCGCGATTTGGTGGAAAACATCTACACCAACGAGTATCTGGAAACGCTGCTTCCCAAATGGAATGCCGCCATTCAAGAGCCGGACTCGTTTATGGCGCTGCCCTTGCAGAGGGACTTCTATGCCCGCAATTTGAAGAATGCCAAGGAGCGCACGGTGGTCATCATCTCGGATGCCATGCGCTATGAGGTGGGCAAGGAGCTGTTCCGCCGGATGCAGGATGATCCAAAGTGTACAGCGAAGCTGGAAGTCCAGCTCAGTGTTTTGCCGTCCTATACCCGTCTCGGCATGGCGGCGCTGCTTCCACACGCGGAGCTGACGATGACGGACGATTTCAAGGTGCTGATCGATGGTATGCCTTGCGATAACCTTGCTGAACGAGAAGCGATTTTGCAGAAGTACAGCCCTGATAGCGTTTGCGTCCAGTTTGACAGCATCAAGTCCCTCAAGGTCGCCGAGCTGCGCAGCATCTTCACCGGCAAACAGGTCGTGTATGTGTACCACAACCAGATTGATGCCCGTGGCGATAAGCCCAATACCGAGGATGAAGTCTTTGTCGCCTGTCAGGAGGCGATTGCGGAAATTATCGACTTGATCCGCCGCATCTCTACCAGTGCGAATACATACCGGTTTATCGTCACTGCTGATCACGGCTTTATCTACAAACGGGATAAAATCGCGGAGAGCGACAAGATTGAGGGGATCAAGGGCAAGACTTCCTTTATCAACCGGCGTTTTGTGGTCGCACAGGAACCCGTTTCAAGAGATGGCATCGCCAGCATGGAGATGAGTAAAGTTCTTCGCAATGATGACACCAAATGGGTGTCCTATTCCATCAGCGACGATGTATTCAAGGTGGCTGGCGGCGGGCAGAACTATGTACATGGCGGCTCATCCCCACAGGAAATGCTTGTGCCTGTCCTCGACCTCAAGATGGAACGAGGGCACATGGAGACGCGGAGCGCGGGAGTTGCGCTGGTAAGCATGGTGCGAAAAATCACCAATAAGATCACCATACTGGATTTCATTCAGTCTGAGCCGGTCAGCGATGTGGTCAAGGCTGCTTCTTATCGGTTGTTCTTTATCTCCGATGATAACGAGCGGATTTCCAATGAGAATAGCTGCATCGCGGACAGTCGGGAACAAGATGCTGCCAAACGCATCTTCCGCATGAAATTCCAGTTCAAAGACAAGAAGTACGACAAAGACAAACAGTATTTCTTTGTGATATACGATGATGCAACAGGGCTTGAGGTGTTCCGGCATCCTGTCATCATGGACATGGCATTTGCCGATGACTATGGCTTCGGCTTTTAAGGGGACCCTAAGTGACAGGAGGCGATTCAAATGGTTGATATGGCAGAAAATGAGGATAGAAGAGCTGTCATCAAATCGAAATTGCGGCAAAATTTCGATGGAAAGATTGTGCGCAAGGATTTGACCAAGAAAATCAAGGAAGGCGCAAATGTGCCTGTCTATGTCCTTGAGTTCCTGCTGGGACAGTATTGCAGCTCGGATGACCCTGATATTATTGAAGAGGGCGTAGAGAATGTAAAACGCATTCTTGCGGATAATTTCGTCCGCCCCGATGAGGTGCAGAAGATTCTCTCTGTGCTTCGTCAGCGTGGCAGCTACACCGTGATTGATAAAATCACAGTGAACTTGAACATCAAGCGGGATTTCTATGAAGCAGAGTTCTCCAACCTTGGACTCAAGAATATCCCCATAGACGAAGAATATCCCGCCAAATTTGACCGTCTGCTCTGCGGCGGCATCTGGTGCATCGTGCAACTGGACTATGAGTACATGGAGGAAGATCGGAACGGAACGCCAATCAGCATCCGAAAGCTCACGCCGATCCAAATGCCTCATGTGGACATTGAAGAACTGAAACAGGGGCGCAAAGCATTTACGCAGGATGAATGGATGGATGTGCTTCTGCGATCTATCGGCATGGAGCCGGACACCCTGACTTACCGAGAAAAATGGCTGCTCCTGATCCGCATGATTCCGCTTGTGGAGAACAATTTCAACCTCTGTGAGCTGGGGCCGCGTAGCACCGGTAAATCCCATCTTTACAAAGAGATTTCCCCGAACAGCATTCTCGTTTCCGGCGGTCAGACTACGGTTGCCAATCTGTTTTACAACATGGGGCGCAAAACTGTTGGTCTTGTCGGTCTTTGGGACTGCGTTGCCTTTGACGAGGTTGCCGGTATTCGGTTCAAAGATAAAGACGGCATCCAGATCATGAAGGACTACATGGCATCCGGGTCCTTCGCTCGCGGAAAAGAGGAAAAAGCTGCAAGTGCGTCGATGGTCTTTGTGGGCAACATCAATCAGAGCGTGGATGTGCTTCTGAAAACATCCAGCCTCTTTGATCCCTTCCCTTCCCTCCTGAGATGGGGACAGATACAGCTTTTCTTGACCGGATTCACTGCTATCTTCCCGGTTGGGAAATTCCGAAATTCCGTCCGGAGCATTTTACGGATGACTATGGCTTCATTACAGATTATTTGGCAGAGTTCATCCGGGAGCTGCGTAAGGAGCAGTACGGCGATGCGCTGGACAAGTATTTCCGCTTAGGCACCAACCTCAATCAGCGTGATACCATTGCCGTTCGGAAGATGGTCGGCGGGCTTTTGAAGCTTGTTTATCCTGACGGTGAGTTCACAAAAGAACAACTGGAAGAGATTTTGAAGCTTGCATTTGAGATGCGCCGCCGCGTCAAGGAACAGCTGAAAAAGCTGGGCGGCATGGAGTTCTACGATGTGAATTTCTCCTACATCGACAAAGACAGTTTTGAGGAATACTATGTATCCGTTCCTGAGCAAGGCGGCGGCAAACTGATCCCCGAAGGAATGTGCAATCCCGGTCAGGTCTATACGGTCTCGCAGGGGAAATCCGGCATGATCGGTGTGTTCCGTCTGGAATCTCAGATGCTTCCCGGTAACGGCAAGTTTGAGCGCACGGGTATTGGTTCCGAACGCGAGGCAAGAGAGGCGACAAATACTGCTTTCAACTTCCTCAAAGCAAATGCCGGACACATCAGCGGGACGATCAGCACCACGACAAAGGACTATATCGTCAATTATCAGGACTTGCAGGGCATCGGCATGACCAGTAAGCTTGCCCTTCCGACGCTGATCGCACTGGCTTCCATTGCTCTGAACAAGCCCACTGTCAGCAGCTTGGCTGTGTTGGGTGAAATTAGCATCGCCGGTACGATGATCAAGGTGGATGAGCTGGCAAACGCCCTACAAGTATGCCTTGACAGCGGGGCAAAGAAAGTGTTATTGCCCATAACATCAGCCGCAGACCTTGGCACTGTCCCCTCAGAACTGATTGGATGTTTCAATCTCATCTTCTATCAGAGCGCAGAGGACGCAGTATTCAAAGCGCTGGGCGTAGAATAAACTCATTCACAAAGGAAAGGAAAGAATACATGAGCGATAAATTAGTAGTTGAGGACACGGTTAGATCTGCGTTTGCCGGAGTTTCATGGACGCATAAAATCCACGAAAAGCAAGCGGATATATATTATTCGCAATTCAAGATAATGGAGATTACGAAAATTATTTCTTCTGTACTTGCTTCGATTGGTATTTTATCGTTAATTATATCAGATCCGTTGTGGTTGAAAATCATTTCCGCTTTGGTATCGGGAGTTTCAGCGTTTATCAGTACATATTATCAATCATTCAAAACCTATGAGCAGATAGAAAATCACAAAAGAACTGCAAGGGAATTGCTTGCGCTCAGAGATAGGTATATTCATCTTCTCCTAAAGATAAGAACTAACGACACTGTTGCGGATCTTGTTGAAGAATTTGAAATGTTAGAGAAGGATAAGCACAGTATATATGATTCGGCTCCTATAACGACGAATAAAGCTGTGAAAATGGCAAGCGAAGCACTAAAAATATCTCACGATAACAGCTATACAGATGATGAAATAGACGGAATGTTGCCCGAATGTCTGCAAAAAGGAGGAACCCATGCCTCTAAATTCTGATTTTCAAGCATTTTGTTCATCACTTGTTTTAGATACAAGTACAATGGCGGTCACTTGTGAAGAAATTGCCAAAAAACTTAACTCGCATTACTATAATCTCTCAAGTGAAACCAAAGAACATTGCTACATAGTTGGCTCTGTTGGAAGAAAGACAGCTAAAAGCAAGACAAGTGACCTTGATATTATATTCGATCTTCCACATGATGTTTTTACGAAATATGATAATTATGATAGTAATGGGCAATCGCAACTGTTGCAAGAGGTAAAAAATGTTCTAAAAGAGCGTTATCCTAAGTCTACATTGCGTGGCGATGGTCAGGTGATTGTAATCGAATTTGCATCATATACAGTAGAGCTTGTTCCAGGATTCAAACAAACTGATAATAGATTTAAGTACCCTGACACGCACGGTGGAGGTACTTGGAAATACACTGATCCGCTGTCAGAGCAAGAAGAAACCGAGGCAGCAGATAACAGTTCCTGCCAAAACTTTCGTAATTTTTGCAGGATGCTTCGCCAATGGAAGGATCAATGTGGCGTTGTTATGGGAGGCCTATTGATTGACACTCTGTGTTATAATCATTTTTTCGCTAACGACTACTACGCTGATAAGTCGTATGGTGATTATTATTCAGTGTTGATAGATTTGTTTGGATATTTGAAAGGACTCAACAAGGATCAAAGCTATTGGTATGCGTTGGGAAGTAACCAGCTTGTATATAATTCGGATAATGGATCATTTATAACTAAAGCAAATAATGCATATCAAAAATTGGTAGACGCAAATGGTGACGAAGAAAAGTATTCGGCTCTAAACGAAATTTTTGGGAAAGCATTTCCTGAGTATATTACTAAATCGGCATATAGCCTCTATTCAGGAAAGGCATATACAGATACAGAGCAGTTCATTGAAGATATGTTTCGCGTTGACATCAGGTACAATCTCATAATAGACTGTAATGTGAGGCAAAATGGTTTCAGAGATTTTTGGCTTCGCAAAGCATTGCGTGAGCGACATATTTTACGGCACAACAAATCTCTCACATTCCAAATAGAATATTGTAATGTACCAACGCCATATAGTATCTATTGGAAAGTCAGAAATGTGGGTGCCGTTGCTGAATCAAAGGATATGATCCGAGGCCAAATTAAAAAGACCGATTCAAGAACGCAAGAGGAACGGACGAGTTTTCAAGGACCACATTTTGTCGAGTGCTATATCATAAAAGATAATGTTTGCGTAGCACGGGATAGAATAGATGTGCCTATCGGAAGCATATAAAAAAGAGCCTCAGCCGACACCCGCAAGGGCATCGACCGAGGCTCTTCGCTTTTGATAGAAAATCGACCTTTATTCTGACATTTCAGGCGTTTGGAGCTTAGACAGGAAAACATACGGGGCTACGCTTCATCTCTGCTCAGAGGGCAGGAAATCAGCGATTTTCGACCTTTATCCCGACAGATTTTGACTTTGTCCTGAGCGCTTGGAAAAGTAATGCGGACAGGCGATGATAACGGCGCGGAAGCTCTGCTTGCAAGGATGAATGCAGCGGCGGCACAGGTCATTGTATTTGCGCCGTCCGTCGCTGCCTAAAAAGAAACTCCATTCGCGCTTCCATTTCTTACTCCGGCTCATAACTCACGCTCGCTTTTCTTCTCCTTGTGGGGAGAAGGCTTATCCGTTTGCTGGGCTGTTTTGGCGGATTTCAGCCGATCCATGATAGAAGTTTTCCCGCCCTTCTCGCTCGCTTTGTCTTCCTTCGAACCGTTATTGATGATCCCGTCAATCATGCCATAGTCATCCTCAAGCGACATTTCAGCGGCTTTGAGCGGATTCTGCTTTTCCAGCTCGGCTACCCAATCCGCTTTCTCCACACCGAAGATACCGCCTTTGGCGGCGTGTTCCTTGATCTCCTTGGCGTCCAGAACCAGCCCCTCGGTATCGTCGCCGTACAGCCGGTAAATCTGGCACGACTTCATAACCTCAGCCGCAGCCTCTTCCCGCATGGGCAGCATCCCGCCCCATTTGTAGCCGTACTGCTTCATATCCTCGATGCTGATGCTGTCATCCGGCATCTTCTCGACCGGCATGACCTCCTGACGGAGCAGATTGACTGCGGTTTCGTCGAATCCGTCATAGATATGGGACAGCACCAGCTCGCCGCGCTCATCGACAATGATGCAGGAGGCATCATCCCCAAAGGTATCATGCTCCATGAGCCAGAAGGTGTGACCATCAATCTCTTTGTGGTCAATCGTGTGCCATGTGCCGATATGACCATCCACCGCCATACCGGAGGAGTTCTCGTTGATAATGGAGCTTTTCTCTTCAAGAACAGTCTGTTTCTGCTGTTCTTCGGAAATCATCGGGATTGCCACGATCCTGTCTCCGATTTTGGCAAACTGCTCCGGCATTTTGAACTCAGTCATAAACTGCCGCAACAGATCCGGCGAAAGCGAGCCGAAGCTGTCATCCGTCAGCCCTGTGACAAGGAAGGTACCGGCAACAATGTCATAGATTTCACCGCTGTCATCCCGCAGAGCGCGGTTGAGAGGCAAACTGTTCATCTTGCCTTCTTCATTGCAGACAATGGCGACCGGCTCTTCAAAGGGATAGACCGCCTCGATGTCCCCGCCAACCTCATGCTGTAAGGACTCAAGGCTGGAAGGGATTTCTTTCACATAGGGCTTCCTGTCCGGCTCAACCACCAGCACAGTGATCGTGCTCGGCTGCTCCAATTCCTCGCCGCTTCCGGTGATGCGGTACTCATCGGGAATATCCTCAAGCGTACCGTCAAAATAGCGGTTCCAGCTATCGCCGGTAGGACGGATGTACCCGGCGTCGGTCAGTGTGCCGCCTTCATTGATTGCGCAGTCTTCGCCGTACCGCTCAAAGTCAATGTAATCCACAAAGCTGCCGAACTTGTTGTCAATGTTGTAGCCACCCTCAAAGAAGTAGTAACGACCGAGATCATCATAGTCCTTGATGTCGGGGATAAAATCATAGTTGTCGAGATTGTAGGTCAGATTGATTAGATCGTCGAGGTCATTCACTTCATCGCAGCCGCTATCCATGATTGCCACGAAATGCTCAAGCTCAGAGCGGGACATCTCATCCAGCCGCGCGGCGAGGTAGTTGAGCTTATCGAAGTTTTCGTATTCGCCAAGGAGATTGCTGACTCCATGAATGGAGCAGTCATAATCCGTGATAAACCATTCCTCATAAACCTGACCGAACTCGTCCTTTGAGCCGATGCCGATCCGCTCGAAAACCTTCTTCATTTCCTCTTCGGTGGTCGGGAAATGAACCCATTCACCGACAAGCTCGCCTTCGTTGTACTTGCCAAGATTGGTCACGAAGGCTTCAAAACTGCCATCCAATACGGGCATAGGCATCCTCCTTTCAATCGTCCATCATGCTGTCCGGCGCGATGTAGAGCTGGGCAAACGCCTCGTCGGTGATACCCTCAAGCTTCCGAACGGTATGAAAAAGCAGCTCCGCCATCTCATCGTCCAGCTCATTGATGGGCAGCGACTTCATCTCTGCAATCAGCCTCTTGCGGCTGGAAGTGTCGAAGCAACACATCAGATTTGTCTCTTCCACGGTAAAAAACATAATCACATCTCCCTTTCTTTTGATTTCGGTTTCTTTGTTTGCTCAGGCTTTTTAGCACCTTTGTCCGGCGCAGTCTGGGCGTGTTCTTTGAGCTTTGCGAGGACAGAAGTCTTCTTCCGAGAGGTATGCTCTCTGCGATACATTGCTTTCCAGAGGCTTTCAGCCGGAGCTTCCTCCACATAGGAGCGGACAATAGACAGCCGCTCATGGAATGGAACGGGATTCTTCCTGTCCGTGATGTCAGTCAGGCAGACTTCTTCATTTGGAAAATCCACTTTGTCAACGCGGATGGTTTTGCCGTCCATATCCATCACCATGCTAACAGGGATGTAGTCCTCAGCGAGAAGGTGCTTGACGGTTTCCTGTCTGCCGTCTTCACCGGGCTGCGTAACAAGGACATCGTTGCCTCGTCCCCACAGCGTCTTAGCCTTGGCAACCCACTGATCTTCCCGAAAGCCGGTCACGGCAACCTGTCCGCCGCCTTCCAGCTCTTTCATCAGAAGCTTCGAGCCGAGCGCGGGCGCTGCCTTCTTCGCATCTTCGCCGTAAATCTCGTAGTAGCCGTTCTGGGCAAAGCAGACAATCGCTTCGGGATGGGCTTCCTTGACGGCATTGTAGGCAGTCTGCGCTTCAAGAGGCAATATGCCAAGCTTTTCGGTCACGCCATGCTGAACGGCAAGCTTGTGGATGTGATCCTCAATACTGCTGGTTTTCGCATGGTAGCTCGTTTTGAAGCGCTCACGGCGGAGAATCATGTCAAGCTCAGTCGCATTCTCAGGCAGATAACTCACCGACACAACCTCGCCGTGCTTTTCTTCCAGCGGGATCGCTTCACGCCGGTAGCTGCGGAAAGGCAGATAAAAGGTGGCATCGTCCTTAAAGGAGACTGCCACTGTCTCAACCGGAACGGTGAGCTTTTGCATCCTCTCCACATGGGCAGCATAGTCCAGCTCAATGAGGTTGCCTCTGACGGTATCGCCCTCTACGCCCTTGATCTCAACCGCGTAGGCAAGGATGGGATCGCGGGTTTGCTCATGGTAAAACTCCCACACTTTGTTTTCGTAGGAATCCTCCACATAGACTTCGCGCTCAGGCAGGAGGTAAGTGCCGTTCGGACGGGACATCCAGAGAAGGTGGCTTGTCCTCGGAGGATTGGGAAGCGGCAAGGCTGTGAAGCAGCCCGGCGTCCAGCTCAAAATCCTCCTTGTAGTTCTGGGTGTGGATGTCCATAATCCGGCGAAGGGCATCCACAAGATCGATGTTTTCAAACATCATAGGCATCACTCCAAACCGACATCGCGGGACTTCTGCTTAACCGGCGTTTTCCGCTCAGGCTGGCTCTTTGCCGCAGTGCGGAGCTGTTCCCGGATAGAAGGCTTTTCCCGCGCTGCTTCCTGAGTCTTCTCTTTGCCGATATATTCAAGCGTCGGTGTCAGCTCGCGGTAGCAGCCCTGTACCTTCTTGGCAGAATGGCGGCGGTGAATGGCGAACATCGGCTCGCCATCCCGGGTAACGGTGTTGCCCTCAATCCTGACCTTGTACTCCACCATCACCTTGAAGGACTGATTGGACGAGCGGTAGGTAGACAGCATCCCGTCGTTGCGACCGGCGATCTGCGCTTTGAGCGTGTCCATGACGGCTTCCTTAATTTTCTTTTCCTCCGGTGTGAGGCGATGCTTCACCGGTGCCGCCTGTTCCGGCTCTTTGGGAGCCGGAGTTTCGGGACCTTCCTCCGGGACAGCCGTTTTGCTCTGTTCAGCCGGTGTCTGCTCCTGCGCCTTACCGATAGCGGTCTGCCGGACGAACTCTTCGGTGAAAAGACTGACAAGCCCCGGATTTACACTGTCAATAATGAGTTGAGTTGCATGATCCGGGCTGGCATCCATGCCCTTTGCCCATTCCTTGCAATCACGGGAGATACGCCCGTCATGGTCTTTCTGCGGGATGGTATTCGCAAGGACATAAGCGACGCGCTCAGGCGAGAATTTCTCAAGGATGCTCTTAACGGCGGACTCCGCCGCAAGGCGGTTGTTGCCGTAGTAGTCGTTGATGGTCTGCTCAATCGCCTCTTTACAGTCCATGTTCGCTTGCATCGAAGTACGGTAAGCACTCAGATCACCGGCTTCAAAGGCATACATCGCAGCTTCCCGATAAACCGGAATCGCCGCATCCCGCAGCGGCGTAGGGGCTTCCTGTTCTTTCACGGCAAGCCGCTCTTTGAGCTTTTCATCAATACCGGTGATCATCTCAGCCGCCGTTTTGCGGATGGTTTCCAGCGAGCCTTTCAGCTCCTTGGTCTCCTTGTCGGAGGACCAACCGGCGATATAGCCAAAGGAATAGTCAGAGGTTTCAATGCCGTACCGCTGACAGACGGTATAGGCGACACTTTCTGCCTCGACCTCCTTAGTGCGCCGGTCTTTCTTGTCTTCGGGAGCAACCTTTTCGCCGGGAGTGACGGCATGGAGCTTGGCATGGGCAATCTCATGGATCGCCGTCTTGATGGTCTGGATTTCGCTCATGCCCTCCTGAATGGCAATGCGGTTTTCTACATGAGAGAAGTAGCCTTTTGCGCCATCGGTGATGTTTTCAAAGGCAATGGGGACCGGAGACAGCTCTTTAAGAGCATCAAAAAAGGCGGCGTAGTTTTCCACGCTGCCGGTCAGCTCATCTACGGCAATATCGGGAAGCGCTTTGCCGTCCGTCTGGGACACATCGAAGACGCTCACAACCTTGAAGGCGGGGCGGGTCACTTCAACCGTCTCAGTGACCGGCTTGCCGTCCTTGTCGAGAACGGGCTTCTGCGTTGCCGGGTCGAGTTTTTCCCGCTCTTCCTGCACCTTGTAGGGCGCAGGAGCAAGGATTTTGATGCCCTTTTCGCCCTTCATCACATGGCGGTCGAAGTTGCGCTGCCATGCCGTGTAACCGGCGATCAGCGTCGCATCCGGCTTCTGCATGGCGATGAGAAGCGTATTGTTAAACGAGTAGTTGTAGAACTTGGACATCGTTTTCAGGTACTCTTTGAAGCGTTCGGATTCAAACAGTTCCTTGAGTCCCTGTTCCAGCTTGTCGGTGATTTCCCGGACTTGCTGGGCGTTTCTGTTTTCAGCCATTTATGACCTCCTTACTTATCAAATTCCATCTTGAAGCTGACATACTTGCCGCCTGTGTCATCCAGACGGATCACCGCATCATAGAGCTGCGGGCGTTTCGGCGTATAAAGCCCGGTCACTCTGCACCAACCCTTGTCCAGCAGTTCGGCGGCGATTTTCTTGGTCAGCTTCTTTTTCTTGGAAGAGAAAAACTTGTTGTCCTCCCACATACAGAAAGAGCATTCCTTGTTCGAGCAGTAGTAGTTTCCCTTTCCCACATAGACCGGCGAGCCGCAGCGCGGGCATTTGCCGATGGACTCTCTGCCGGTATCGAAGCGGTTTGCCTCGGCCTCAGAGAGGAAGGGATAGGCTTTGACCAGATCGGAGGTCATTCCCACAATGCCGGAAAGGAACTTGTCCGCATTCGCATTGCCACGCTCAATCTGCATCAGGGTATTTTCCCATTCCGCCGTCATGGAGGGAGAAGTGATCTGTTCCGGCAAGACGCAAACGAGGTTGTTGCCGTCCTTCGTCGGCACAAGGGATTTGCCCTTGCGCTCGACAAAGCCGCCCTTGACCAGCTTTTCAATGATACCGGCGCGGGTAGCAGGAGTGCCAAGTCCCTTCTTTTCAGTATCATCGTCGAACTCAGCGTTTCCCGCAGTCTCCATTGCCGACAGAAGGGAATCCTCTGTATAAGGCTTCGGCGGGGATGTGTAATGCTCGGTGACGCTGGCATTGACAGAAGAGAAAATGTCCTTCTCATTCAGGGAAGGCAGCGAGCGCTCCGGCTCGTCCTTTTCCTTGCTTTTGAGTGTGTCCTTAAAGCGGCGCTCAAAAGCTTTCCATCCATCCTGCACGACCGTTTTGCCTTTTGCCTTGAACTCGTAACCCTCACAAGTGAGCGTGACCGAAGTCTCATCATAGATGTGCTTCTCACCGGTAGCGCTCAGAAGGCGCATGGCGACAAGCCGGGTGATTTTCTGCTCCGACTCCGGCAGCTCGGCGAGGTCTTGCTTTTCAAGCTGGACGGTGGGGATAATGGCATGATGGTCAGTGACCTTGGCGTTGTTGGTAATTCGCCCGATGTCCGGCTCATGGGTAATGCCCTCGAAGAGCGGCAGCTTGCGGGAGACAATGCTGATCGCCTGACGGGCGGTGCTCTCCATATCCTCAGTGATGAACTGACTGTCCGTTCGGGGATAGGTGAGCAACTTTTTCTCATAGAGGGACTGCACCAGATCGAGCGTCTGCTGGGCGGTAAAGCCATAGTAGCGGTTGGCTTCCCGCTGCAAGGTGGTCAGATCATAGAGCCTCGGCGGGTTGACCGTCTTCGTCTCCTTCTTGAGAGAAGAAACGACGGCTTGCTTTTTATCGCAAGCCGCCGCAATCGCCTTCGCTTCGTCTTCGGTTTTGACCTTTTCCAGATCCGCCGTCAAGTTGTCTTTGCTGATATGGACATTGAAGTATTTCTCCTTGTGGAAGGTGGAAATTTTGCCTTCACGCTCCACCAGCATTGCCAGCGTAGGCGTTTGGACGCGCCCGACCACCAGCTTTTTATGATAGAGTGTTGAGAACAGCCTTGTTCCGTTGATGCCGACAATCCAATCTGCCTTGGAACGGGCAAGCGCGGCTTCGTAGAGCCGGTCATACTCGCCGCTGCTTCGCAGATGGGCAAAGCCCTCCCGAATCGCGTTGTCTTCCAACGAGCTGATCCACAGGCGCTTGAAAGGCTTCGTGCAACCGACTTTCTTGTAGACCAACCGAAAAATCAACTCGCCCTCGCGCCCAGCATCGGTGGCGCAGACAAGCTCGGTTACACGCTTATCGCGCATGAGGTCGCACAGCACCTTGAACTGCTTCTGCTTGTCCTTCGGGACTTCAAACAGCCATTCATCCGGGACGATGGGGAGATCGCTGTACCGCCATTTGGCAAAGCGCTCATCGTAGGAGCTTGCGTCCGCAAGCCCCACAAGATGACCAACGCACCATGAGACAATGTAGTTGTTTCCTTCGAGATAGCCGTCCTTACGGGAGGAAGCGCCCAGCACCTTCCCGATAGCGGCTCCAACACTCGGTTTTTCCGCAATCACTAAGATCAAATCGTTTCCTCCGTTTCTTTGGTTTCGTTACCGTCATCCTCATCGTCTGCAATGACAGGCTCATCGTCCTCGTTGATATACGGCTCTTCCTCATAACCCTCGTCATCGAAGAAATCCAGATCCTCGTCCTTCTGCTTCTTGCCGCGCACGAACTTGAAGTAGTAATATGCACCACCGCCGATGCCGACCAGCGCGATGATACCGATGATCAGGGCAATGTTCGGGGAAGCGTTTTCCGGCTCTTCGGGCACCTCGGTTTCCTCGCCCTCGACCGGCTCTTCCGGCTCAGGTACAGCGCCGGTACACTCGCTCATGTTTGTTTTGCAGACTGGGCATTCCGTATTGACAGCTCCGGCCTCGCAGCGGGTATCGCAGTTACAGGTAGTAAGCGAAGATGCCGTTTCCTCATCCAACAGGGCAAGCAGATCGGCCTCGTCCACCATATTGAGGAAATAGGTCTGATACTGTTCCTCTTCCTCGTTGATGGGCGCATCGTAGTCAATCACGACATAGAAGGTGTTGCCGGTCTTGGTCTGCACCGTGATGAACTGCTTGTTCGTCGCCTTGTCATAGAGCAGATCGCGGGTATAAGCGTTGCCTTCACCGTCAATCGGCTCGCCCTCATACTGTTCAGGCTCTTCGGGTGCTGCGGTTTCCGGTGTTGCCTCGGGCTGGGTTGCCTCCGTGACCGGAAGCTCCTGCTCGGTGTCATCCGCATAGGCGAATGCGGGTACAGTGAACGAGATACAAAGCGTGAAGCACAGTGCAAGCGCCGCCAGAAGGCGGATTCCTTTTCTCTTAGTCATTGTCCGTCACCTCCTGCTGGGTAGTGGTAGGCTTTTCCGCCTTGCTGTCCTTCATCGCAGCGAGGAAGGCCATGATCTGATCCTTGTCCATGACCATCGCACGGACGGTGTTGACGATTTCAAGGTTTTCCAGCTCGGTTTTCTTGTCGTACAGCTCCTTGAGCTGCCCCTGCAGGCCCTCGACCTTCTTCTCGGTTTTGGCGATTTCCGCGCAGACCTTCTGATATTTCGGGTTCATAAAAACGCTCCTTTCAGTTAATAGTTGGGTCTTCCAAAGGCATAAAAGTGGGATTGCCAATAGGAAGTGTTGATGGATGTGTACTGGATGGGATCGCCGCAGTGCAACATCACATTGTCGCCCACATAGATTCCCACATGGGAAACGCCCGGTGTGTCGTATGTGCCGACAAAGAAGACAAGATCCCCCGGCTTCACATCGGCGCTGGAAACAGGCGAACAGACATTGTAAAGCCCCTGCGCACCCAGCCGCCCGGTGTTGACAAGTCCGCTGTTTGTGAGAACATAACTGACGAATCCCGAACAGTCAAAGGAAGTGGACGGATTTGAGCCGCCCCAAACATACGGGTAGCCGAGATATTTTTCTGCCTCTGCGATGAGAGTTGCGAACTTCTCGTCTGTCAGATACTCCGCATTGACCGTGTAGTCATCGGGTGGGTTTTCAATGTACTTGTCCACATAGCCGGAGCCGGGGAACAAATCCTCGCGGTTGCCCAGCGTTGACATATAGGCTGAATACATGGAGAGCTGGTCTTCATTCATGATGTAGACCGGCAAATGGGAGAGGTCAAAGTTTTCCAGCGTAACGGTACAGATGTAGTAGTTGTATGGGACTTCGACCTCATAAGTGTAAGTTTCCGTGCTGGTTTCACCGGTTTCTGGATCGGTGACAGTCGTTGTCCCGGTACGGGTCTCTGTCCGGTAGCGTACCTCAACCTCCACATCCTCAGTGAGGATATATTGCCGGTCAAAGAGCGTTTGAAGAAGTCCCTGAACTTCGTCCAGTCTGAACTCTCCCTCATTGAAGGCAGATAGAATGGAGATCAGCACATAGGGATCGTGCTCAATCGCGTCAAGGTCAAAGTGGTACTCGTCGTAGTCGTGTGTGCTCTCGTAGTTATCCAGATACGATTGCAGCTCCGCCTCCATCTGACAATACTGCGCCTCCGCGCCGGTCATGGCATCGTCCTCACTGAGGTAGGAAGTGGCGATGACAGACGAGGTGGTAGAGGCGAACATTGCCGTACAGGAGCTAATCCCGGCGGACAACAGGATCAGAATCATCAAGCCAGCTCCCAGCCAAGCAAAGACCTTTTTGTTCTTGGAGATAAAGTCCTTTACCTTATCCGACGCTTTCTCTCGGATGGTTTTACCGGTGGACTTGGTGGTAGTGGAGGCCGTTTGCGTCCCGGCCTTGCGAGCCGCCGCGTATTCCTTCTTGATGTGCTGCTTCTGGTAGTGCTTATTCATATTGGCACGGGAAGTCTTCATCTCAGGATTTTCGGCGACCGTCTTCTCAAAATGGAGCTTCCGATCAGCGGCCTCGGCCTTCTGTTCCAGCTTGGACACCTTCTCGAAAGGCTTGTTTGCACTGCGCTCTGTGTGGTGCTGGTAGTGGCGGACAACGGACTCTGCGGCAATCTCTGTCTTATGGGCGGCTTCCACGCCGGAGTTTTCCTGCTCTACCTCATGGATTTTGCCGTGAATGCCGGAGGCAAGAGTATCGCCGACTTTACGGACGGTCTTATCTGCCTCAAACTGCAATTTGCTCTGTCCCTTGGGGACTTTCACTTCGTCTTCAAAGTAGAGGCGGGTTTTGCCTTTACCGGTTTCCTCGTCAAAGACGCGCTCTTTTTTCAGCACCTTCTTGGTGGGCAGCTTTTCACGGGCGGCATCCAGACGCTCATGCGCCTTCTGAGATTTTCGCTCCAACCGTTCAATCCGTCTGGAAGCTGGGGCATCGCCGTCAAGGTCCGGCATCTCTGCGGAGGTTTCCGCCGCTCTTTCCAGAACGGACTCTCCATCAATCTGCCTTTCAGTACGAGGTCTACTGACCTTACCGGTAACAGCGGTATCGGCAAATGCTTTTCCGTAGTCAACGGAATGGGTGCGGTATGTCTCAGCGTGCAGAGTGTAAGATGTGGGATCATCGCTGACGGGCAGATCACCCGGCTTGTACTCTTGCGCCGCATCTGCGGACTGTGTTTCGGCCTGAGCCTGACTCTCTGCGTCTTCCAGCTCATCAGGACGAAGCTGCCGCCGCTTCTTGACCTCTTCGGCAATATCGCCGGTTTCCGTGTCGTGGGGTGCAACAAGCTGGGCGTCCTCAAGCCGTTTTGACACTTTTTCTGAGGTGCCTTCGGTGAGGTTTTCTTCCACTGCGCCGTCTCTGGTCATCCGCAGGACAACCCGGTCTTTGGGCTTCAATTCATCATGAGGCATCAGATTTCACCTCCAATCCGCGCCTCGGCAAGTTCCTTGTATTCAGGGTTTAACTCAATTCCGACATAGTGACGGTCAAGCTGCTTTGCGACCATACCGGTTGTGCCGCTGCCTATGAAGGGATCAAGGACAACGCCGTCTTTCGGGCATCCGGCAAGCAGACAGGTTTCAACCAGCTTCGGCGGGTATGCGGCATAGTGACCGCCTTTGAAGGGGACGGTGTTGATAATCCAGACATCCCGCTTGTTACGCACCGGACTGATCATCTCATCGGTAATGGCACCATGCTCACGGCACAGGTTGATGGTCTGCTGCTTCGCCTGTCCGGGGATCGGCTCCCCGTATTTGTTGCTTCCCTTGACCCCGCGCTTGAGCCTGCTTACCGTTCCGGGAGCAATCGGCTCGGAAATGGCCTTGTAGTCAAAGAAATACTTCCGTGACTTCGAGAACAGAAAGATATGCTCATAGCAGCGGGCGCAGCGGTCTTTGACGCTTTCCGGCATCGGGTTTTCTTTCATCCAGATAATGTCATTGCGCAAATACCAGCCGGAGTCGCGGAGCGAAAAGGCCAGCATCCACGGGATGCCGATCATATCCTTGGGCTTGCAGCCCTCAACCTTGTAGTTGAGAGCCACAGCCTGACCGTTTCTGCCCTTGGGATTCTTTGCGTCCACATAGCTGCCCTGATTGCCTTTCCCGGCATAGGTGTCGGAGATGTTGAGCCAGAGCGTCCCATCCGAACGCAGAACGCGCCTGACTTCGGTGAACACTTCCGTCAGGCGCGAGATGTATTCCTTTGGCGTTGCCTCTCTGCCGATCTGCCCGTCCACACCGTAATCACGCAGCGCGTAATACGGCGGGGAGGTGATGCAGCAATGGACGCTTTCATCGGGCAGCGTTTTGAGGACTTCGAGACAATCGCCGGTGTAAATGTGATCAAGCTGTATGGGGACTTCCTCCTTTCTGCGAGACTTGATGCGCAATCAGTCGGAGAAATACTCGTCCGGCTCGTAGTCCTCGTCATCGTCCAGCTCATCCTCCCAGCGGTCGATGATGGACTCGGCCTCCTTCGCCGCTTCGCGGTACAGGGAAAGACGATTGCGCTCATAGGCGGCATAGGCCGGGATGAACTTGCCAAACTCCTGAATGGCGCGGACATCCTTGGTGCGCATATCCGATACCATGTCGATCAGCTCGGCCATCGTCAGCAGATCCTCAATCATGCTGTCATACTTCTCCTTGGGGATGGTGACAAAATCATCCTCATACTCGTCTTCCTCATCCATATCAAAAGCGGAAGGAGAGCCGGACACACGGTAGATGTGTTCTTTCTCCTGAATGGAGTCGAGAATACCGCCGATGACCTCCGTCGCCTCATTGGCGCACTCGGCGATTTCCTCGCGGACATGGAGGTAAGCGCGGTGGTGCTTTTTCAGCTCGTCCTCCTTGCGGATCAGGTTGACCAACTCCACGGTCAGCCCCATCAGGCCGAAGAAGCTGTCCATGCCTTCCTTGACCTCGCGGAAGCTCATCTCAACCGGCGTATCGCCGAAAATCTCGGTCATCTCGTCAACGGTGATCTCAAAGTTCTCATTCATATTCTTTTTCATAAAGGTAGTCCTCCTTAATTCTGCAAGGTTTCTTCGGGTTTGGTGGTCATGTAACGATAGAGCATCGTGTCCTTCGGGAAGTCATCCTTGAAGGGGACGATGGTCGAGCCGTAGAAGATCAAGCCTTCACCGGCGTTGGAATTGGTGATGTAGTTCTGCTGGCTGGGCGAGATGTTCAGCGCCTTCGAGAGAATCTGCCGGTCGCCGGATGCCTGGTTCAGAAGGTAAACGAAGTCGGAGTTCTCGAAGATGTTCTCGATCTCACGGGAAGCCAGCAAATCCTTGACATTCTGCGTGATCCCGGTGGGGATGCCGCCCCATTTACGGAACCGCTTCCAAATCTCGACACTGTATGCCGCTGTCTGCTCTTCCTTGAGCAGAAGGTGGAACTCGTCCATGTAATAGCGCGTCGCCTTGTGCTGGGCACGGTTGATGGTCACGCGGTTCCAAACCTGATCCTGCACAATGAGCATCCCCAGCTTTTTGAGCTGCTTTCCGAGCTGCTTGATGTCATAGCAGACGAAGCGATTATTCACATCCACATTCGTCCGGTGATTGAAGACATTCAGCGAGCCATGCACATAGATTTCAAGGGCAGTGGCAATCCGCTGTGCCTCCGGCTCACTCTGACTGCGCAGGATGTTGTAGAGGTCTTCGAGAATAGGCATCTTCTCAGGGACCGGATCGGCAAGGTAGTCCTGATACACCTTGCGGACGCTGCGGTCGATGATGGTCTTTTCCACCGGTTGCAGCCCATCCTTGCCGCCCACAATCAGCTCACACATGGAGAGGATGAAATCAGACTTCAAAGTCAGCGGGTTTTCCTCTTCCGAGTAGTTCACATTGATGTCCAGCGGGTTGATGTAGTCGGTGCTCACCGGCGAGATGCGGATGACCTGACCGCCGAGCTTCTGCACAAGGGGATAATACTCCGCCTCGGGATCGCAGACGATGATGTCATCCTCTGTGATGAGGAAGGCGTTGGTCATTTCCCGCTTTGCCGAAAAGCTCTTGCCGGAGCCGGGAGTGCCGAGGATAAGGCCGTTCGGGTTTTTGAGCTGCTTGCGGTCAACCATGATCATGTTGTTGGAGAGCGCGTTCAGCCCGTAATACAGCGCCTCGCCGCTCTGAAAAAGCTCCTGCGTCGTGAACGGGACGAACACCGCCGTCGAAGAGGTGGTCAGCCCGCGCTCAATCTCGATCTGATTCAGGCCAATCGGAAGTGAGGACATCAGCCCTTCTTCCTGCTGGAAGTCCAGCCGCTTGAGCGCACAGTTGTATTTCTGGGCAATGGAAGCCGTCTGAAAGATGGCGTTTTCGAGCTTCTGGCGGGAGGCAGCGGTATTCATGATGAGGATGGTCACAAGGAACATTCTCTCGTTGCGCGTCTGAAGGTCCTGCAACAGGCGCTTGGCCTCACCGCCATAGGTGGCAAGGTCGGACGGGATAATTTCCATGTCATATCCGCTTCTCACGGCCTTTTTCTGCTCTTCAATTTTCATCTTGTCGAGGTCGGTAATCTTCATCTTGATGCTCTTGATGGCTTTCGCCTGATCAATCGTGCGGATATGAAGATTGACCGTGATGTTGCTGTCCATGTCGAGGAAGTCAGCCAGCATCCGGTCATTGAGTTCCGGCGCGAGGATTTGCAGGAAGCTCACTGCGCCGATGGCCTTGCCCATCTTGAAGCACTTGCCTTCACGGAAGTCGAAGGAAGTGGGCGCGATGAAATCTTTGCTGCTGAGTCCCGTCCGGGCTACCATGTCAAAGGAGAAGCGGAACGGCTCGTTCGAGTCCATGTTGAACACATCATGGAGCACTTTCAGCCGTTCGTAGCCGGACAGCGGCTCGGTCTTCACACCGAGGGTTTTGAAGTTGTTGAGGATGTCCGTCTCAATCCGATCCAGCTTGGCTTTCGCCATGCGCAGGGAGTCGGCCTCAATGCCAAAGGTGATGTACTTGCGCTTGATGAGGCCGTTGTTGCCCTTCGTGAGCTGGTTTTGCAGCATCTCGGAATACTCGCTGCGGATGTCGTTGAACTCGTCATCCTGCTCCGGGATGTTGATCTGCTTCTTGAACTCGCTGATGCTCGTCCTCTGGTTGATGAAAGAGAACTGGACAAAAATCGAGCTGTCAAAATAGTTCAAAAAGTCGCACCAGTTCTCGAAGATGGCCGTCTTGTCCTCGTTCTGGGCGAGCTGGTAGTTGATGTCGTTGAAACGGATGGTCTTTGTGTAAAGGCGGCTGCTGACCTTGCAGATGCCGTCGCGGCACATCTCCACATAGGGGATGGTCTGCTGCGCCGATTTGCGGACTTTCTTTGCCTTCTTGTCCTTTTTCTTCTGCAGGACCAGCTTCTTCTTTTCCTCGGCGGAGAGAAGATCGCCGTACACCTTGCCGTTTTTGGTAAGCCGCTTAGGCTCTGCGGCCTTTTTCGTGCTGCTGTGCAATCTGCAATTCCTCCTTCTCTTTGATTTCCTGCTGGATCGCAGCGTATAGGTTGTTCGTGCGGTATGGCCGCACCTTATCCCTCAGAAACATGGACTTAATCACATGGCCGAGGATTTTTTCAGCCGGTTGCCCGTCCTTCTCATAGAGAGCGAAGAAGATAAACGGGAGCATGATGACCACCATCAGCATTGCCGAGGTGGAGATGCCGAGGCTGGGCTTAGTCAGGAAGAAGATCGGGACACCCGCTGCCGCAGCCAGCGCAAAGCAGATGAGCTGCCGCTTTGTCAGGTTGAACATGACCTTCGTCTTGACACGATTCAGGTCCTTCGGGACCGGTACAAACGCCATTGGGAACCTCCTTTCCAAGCGTGATGCTGCATTCGACCTCGTTGCCCCAGACATCCCAGCCTTCGGGGGACTGACGGGCGAAAAGTTCGATGCGCGGGACATCGCCCATGAGCTGGACGATGCGGTTGCGGGCTTCCTCCGGTTTCTTGGAGTGCTCTTCGATGTGGCTCATGATGACCTGATGTACACCGGCGCTTGCCCGTTTGGGATGGCCTTTCGTTGCAAGGATGCAGAGTTCCGCATTGGCCCGGGTCCAGTACCCCATGCCCCAAAAGAGGCCGTCGGACACCCGGTTCTGCTTGATCCAGACAAAAGCCGTCGTTTTATATTCAAATCCCCATGCTTCGAGGACTTGTAACGCCTCCTGCATACAGGGAAAGGTAATCCACATGAAGAGCACACAGTCTTTTGCTGCAAGCTCTCCAATGGGCAAAGCCTTGATGTCTTCAAGGCTCATGGTCGGGTAATGGCTTTCCGCCGAGCGACCAAGCCCTTTCTTTGAGTAGACCCGGTACCGCCACGGAGGGTCGGCGTAAATCACGGAGTATTTCTTCAAGCTGACCCTCCTTTCTCAGTGGGCATTGAATAGTGACTTCGCGAGCGAACCTGTCTTGAACAGGGAGAAGCACAGGATGACCGTATATGCTGCCACCGAGAATAGCGCCGAGTGGATATTGGCCGCGATGATCATGTTGTTGATGAGCACGGCATAGATCGCCACGCACACCATGATGAGGAAGCCTTGGAATGCCAGTGCGAACAACCCTTTGAGATAGTTCGTGCCAATGCTGCCCCATTCGCGGTTGCTCATCGTCGCAATGGGAATGGGCGCGATGCTCACGGTGCAATAAATCTCAATCATACGGCCATAGAGAATGACCGTGATGAGGATGGACATAATCTTGAGACACAGGCTGATCAGCAGCGTCTCTATGGACAGGCCGAGCAGTTCGCCAATGCCCATCGTTTCCATGCTGGCGCGCATTTGTTCAAGAGTGGATTCGATGTCGATGTTTGTGTCGCCGCTTATGACACCGGCTGCACCGGCTACGACATTTTGACCGATGTCGAAGACCGCCATCACAATGTCAAAGGTGTTGGTAACGAGGTAGATCGCCACAGCCGCCTTGAAGAACCACTTGAAGAACATCCATGTGTCCATATCATGCAAGTTGTTTTTTTCGGTGATCATGGAAATCAGCTCGTAACACAGGACAAAGGTGATGATGATACCAGCGATGGGGACTATCACATTTTCGGATAGTCCCCGGATCATCTGGTATATGCTGCTATCCCATGAAGAGGGCGTTTTGCCTACCTCAGCAGCTATCGTCCCTACCTTGTCGTTGACATCGGTGAACATATTGGTCATGTTGCTTTCAATCCAGCCGATCAGAAGCTCTTTTATGGCTTCCTCGATTTTTTCAAGGATAAATCCCAATATTTCACCACCTTTCGGTTATGCTGGGGTTGCCGGATCAGAACAGGCCAGACAGGAGCGGGATGAGGGTCGTGCCGATGAGCACCACACCACCACCGGCCATCAACTGCTTGATTCCTTGGCTCTTGGCACCGGGATTGTCATTGCCGTACCCCTCCATGAGGTTGACCACGCCCCACACGGCAAGGCCAGCGCCAAGGGCGACAACGAGGGTCTGCAAAACGGTAACTGCCTGATTGATAAATTCCATAAATGACCTCCTTGTGTTGGAAAATGATTAAAAATTAAGGGAGAGCGCGGCTTTTCGCGCCCTCCCGTGCGGACACGCGAACCGGGTATCAGAACAAACCGGAGAGCAGGGGGATGAGGGTCGTGCCAATGAGTACCACGCCGCCACCGGCCATCAACTGCTTGATGCCCTGGCTCTTGGCGCCGGGATTGTCATTGCCGTAGCCCTCCATGAGGTTGACCACACCCCACACGGCCAGACCGGCACCGAGGGCAACAACGAGTGTCTGAAGGACCGTAACCGCCTGATTGATAAATTCCATAGAGTAACCTCCTTGATTTTTGAGTGTGAATGATTGAAAATGGGCAAAAAAATAGAAGCCCCGTCATTGTTCTGCTTTGGGCATTGCCCATGCGCAGTGCATGACGGGGCTTCATTCGGCTTCAACCTCTCCCATGTCATAGAGGTCGAAGGTTTGGGTGGGCTTGACTACCAGCTTGTGCGAACGGTATCTCTCGATGTCAAAGGCGTTGCGCTTATCGTAGTCGGACAGCATTTTGTATTTTGGATGCTTCGTAATATCGTACTTGTCACTGAGAAAAGGTCTCACGCCTCTAAGCTGCAAAATACATTTGCCGCCGTCCATGACAGCGATCTCATCCTCCGACATGAGCTGTTTACCGGTCTTCTGATAGTTCAAACCGTATGAATTGTTGGTCGAACGGGTTTCTGATGTGTTATATAGGTCGATTGTCTCCTTTCCGAGGATTTCACTGAGTTCCTTCAAAGTGGACTTTTCCTTGCCGCCGAGGAAGAGCGTACAGTCGCAGTTGCCGACAATCGTGTCCGCCGCGTCCTTGTAGATGGTCTTGAGCTGACTCTGGGACTGCAAGATGATGGATGCCGAGATTTCCCGGCTTCGGATCGTTGCAATCAGCTTGTCGAACTTCGGGATTTGACCGATGTTCGCAAACTCGTCGAGCAAGCAGCGGACATGGACGGGGAGCCGTCCGTTATAGACATCATCCGCCTTGTCGCAGAGCAAGTTAAAAAGCTGGGAGTACATGATCGCCACGACAAAGTTGAAGGTATCGTCGGTATCAGAGATAATGACGAACAGCGCCGTCTTGCGGTCGCCGATGCAATCCAACTCCATCTCGTCGTAGCTCATCAGCTCCCGAAGCTCCGCGATGTCAAATGGGGCAAGCCGTGCGCCGCAGCTAATCAGGATCGACTTGGCGGTTTTGCCAGCGGCTAACTTATATTTGCGGTATTGCTTGACCGCGAAGTGGTCAGGGTCGCGCTCTTCCAGCTCATCGAACATGAGGTCAACGGGATTTTTGAAAGTCTCGTCATCCTCTCTGGCTTCCGAAGCGTTGATCAATTCGAGCAAGGTAGTGAAGTTTTTCTCGTGTTCCGGCGCTTCGTACCAGATATAGCCGATGAGGGCGGTATAGTAGAGCTTTTCCGCCTTGACCCAGAAATCCTCCCCGGACTTATCGCCATCTCCCTTCGTGTTGACGATGATCGTATTGACCAGTTTGAGGATGTCCTTCTCTGACCTGATGTAAGCGAACGGGTTGTAGTGCATGGATTTACGGAAGTTGATCGTATTCAGCGACTTGATGATATAGCCGTTTTTCTCAAGCATCTTTCCGCATTCGACCAGTACTGTACCCTTGGGATCAGTGACCACATAGGAGCTGTGCATCTGCATGAGATTGGGCTTCACGAAAAAGCGGGTCTTACCGGAACCGGAACCACCGATGACAAGGATGTTCTTATTCCTCGCGTACTTCGGTTGCTTTGGACGGCTGTTCATGGTCAGCCCCTCGGTCTGGGTGAGGATGACATTGTTGGAGAAGTCGTCATCCATGTAAGGCCGGATGTCTTCCGGTCGCCCCCAACGGGCTGACCCGTATTCCTCCCCTTGGCGGAATTTCTTGCGGTTTTTGCCTTTGATGTAGACGGCCAGCTTGAGCAATGCGCCTCCTGCCACACCAATGAGAAGGTCTACCGGGTGGAAGCTGGGGAGCGGATTGGCAAACGCTGCGCCGAAATTGGCAAAGCCGCCGGTGAGCTTGTCAATAAACTCCGTACCGGGAGCCAGCCGGAAGACCGCCGCCAGCTTATCCACAAAGTAGAAGGCGAACACATACGGGAGATTGAGAAGGACGAGCTTTTTGATGTCGAGTTTTTTCTTCATAGCTCAACGCCCCGGTCCTTCGTCTTGACCTTGACCTTCTCCTTGTGCTGGGCTTTGGACTGCTCCCTGCTGCGGGAGAGCTTCTGCTTGAGGGATTGTTTTTCTTTCTGCTTGACCGTCTTGGCGGAAAACTCCTTGAACGCCTGAGTCATCACATCCACATCCCGCCCTTTGAAAAAGACGAGATAGCGCGGCGGCTGCTCAGAGGTGTCTTTCTTGAGCGCGTAGTCGATCCCGTACTTGTTCGCTGTGCGCTCGAAAGACTTGATGTTTCCGTCGGTCACTTCAATGTTGCTGATTGCGGCGTTCTGCTCGACAAGGTGCTTGATGGACTGCTTGCCCCGATAGGTCTTGGGCTGAGAGGCTTGCTTCTCTGCCTTTTCAATTTCCTCGATGAATTTGGCGAGCGCCTTTTTCAACACTTCCGCAGTGATCTTGCCGCCCTTAATGGCAATCGCAACAACTTTGGTATTTACTTCATCCTGCATGGGGACCTCCTTTCTGAGATTTGCGGGGCAATCCCGTCACTAAGGCGGGACACCATGTAAAATGTGGATCATGTTTTCATCTCACCCCCTTGAAGTTGATTAAGAATGCTTACGCATCAGCCTTTCCCGTGAAAATCGTAGTTCACGCGGGCTGAATAGTAGTTGTCTATGGTCAGTGAAGCGTTGTATAACGCCGTGAGCAGATATGCCCGGATGTTCCGAATGTCGGAAGGGCAATCGTTCATCGCTTGGAGCACATAGTCAATGTGGCCGCTGTCCAGCTTGAGGAAGCGCGACTTGACCACCGGCTGCGGCATATCCTCGCCGTTGATACGGATGGTGGGGCTTGTGGAGCAGATAGCATCCAGCATAATCTCGACAATTTCGTTTACACGGTCAAGGTCATAGTGCCTGTCCTGAGAGCGGATGTCGATCTCAAGGTTATCCCGGATCAATTCCCTGTATTGCTCCCGTTCATCCATCCTGTCCATCCCATCAAGATTGATAGATTGATACTTATTCAGAGAGTTATTTCTTTGGTTGTTAATTACTTGATTGGTATTTAATTGTGCGGGATTTTCCCCATGTGGGTTTTCCATGTGTGGATTATCCATATCTGGATTATCCACATCTGGATTTTCCCTGTGTGGAGAAACCGGTTGTGGCTGTTCGTAAATCTCAAAGACCGTGTTGCTCATCCTGCCCTTGGCGTCGCGTTGCCTGTGACGGATGAGGTAGCCGTGAACTTCAAGCTCCCTGAGAGCTGCCAGAACAGCATCGGGGCCTTCCTTGCAGATCGCCGAAAGACCTTTCGTTGAGAACTGCCAGCCATCGTTGAAGGACAGCATTTTGGAGAGTAGCCCCACGGCCTTGAGGGACAGGGTTTTATCCCTGAGATGGTAATTTGCCATGACCGTGTAGCCACGGTTTTTGTTGACGCGATAGACTGCCATGCGGTTATCCCTCCCTTGCCATCACCGGCTGACAGCGCAGCGTTGACAGCTTCACCGGGGAATAGGGACATTCCTCGAAGACACAGGTTTGATATTTCCAGTAGGGACGATGGAAACAGCACGACCGACATTCCGGGCAGATCCCGTCGCATCCGCTGTCATAGCGGTTGTGGCCGGGTACCTCCTTCATGAGGGCTTCAAAGGCTTGCAGCTTACCGGCTGTCATGTAGCTCATTTTGTTTTCTCTCCTTTCCTCGCCGCACCGCCGTCATCTGCAAGAGGCAGATTGTTCCAGCTTTCGGGCAACAAAAAAAGAGGGTTTGCTTCATGCTCCGAATTGGAGAATGAAACAAACCCTCTTAGCTTTTCAGATATTCAGATGATTTCTCGGATGGTATGGATGATGCCGAGCAGCAGCCCGACAATCAGGGCGAGTCCTCCGATAAGACCGCCGATGATGATGTTGAGTGCGAAGATTCCTACTGTGCCGGATATGCCGTAACCAAAGGGGACGAGCCAGAGACACATCCTGCGGATGCCGAATGGGAAGCCGACACAGAGCCACATCAGGAAGTAGTCACATACGCCGTCCGCCATATAGACCGGCTTGAAGAATGCGGCAAGACAAAGGGCAATCAGCAGAGGAAGCAGCACTTCCTTGAGAAAAGTCTTCACATCCTCACCCTCAATCCCTGCAAATCGTCCGTGCGGATGCCGACCAGATACCAGTCCGCAGCCATTTCGATCCGGGTGGGTTTCCACTTGCCCCTGACCATGACATCGAAGCATTCCCCGCAGTGCAGACCGCCGTAGTAGCAGTCAAGGTCAAAGCGAATGTCGTACCGATCCGTTGCGTGGTCATAAACCAAAGTTCCCTGTTTCATGATGGACTCCTTTCGTTGTGGGCAGCGCAACGGGAAGGGCTTATGCAGTGTACCTCCATAGCCACCGCCAGCCGGTTTTGATCCGGTGCGCCGATTGTTGAGCGATTGTTCCTCTTTCAGGTCAAAAAAGAAGGGACTAAGCCAGAATCCCTTGATTTTCAAGGTCTTTCTGATTTAGTCCCATTATCACACAACAATCCTTCACGATGAGAGCTGCTACCTCACCGTTTTCCATGAGCGCCATGAGCTCCGTCCACGCCGGCCGCTGAAAATTGGTACCCGAAAAGCCATCGTCATAGAGGAACTTCAGATTTTCAAAC